>Ga0265295_1000896_pt1 | contig 56393 bp, 47 predicted proteins | sample Munlansysbiofilm_FD_192503 | JGI IMG/M metagenome (GOLD analysis project Ga0265295, IMG submission 192503) | Leachate microbial communities from a municipal landfill in Southern Ontario, Canada - Methane capture system biofilm | ecosystem: Engineered > Solid waste > Landfill > Unclassified ... | reverse complement strand
ATGATATCTTTGATCAACGTGCACCTCTATCTCTTCATATGGTAACCCCCATAATTCCAAACAGCTTTCACGGTATTGAACATATCCTCGATTCATGAAGTGTATACCATGTGCTGACCCCCGCACATATGATACCATTAAAGCACTTGTGAATGAGTCGGCAATGTTGTATAATAAGCCGTTATTCAGTCAACAAAAGATGAAATTGCTTTTGTTGAGGTTGGATTATTGAATTTTACCGAAAAAGGTATATGAAATTCTGGACAAGATTCAGATTTAGTGTAAAATAATCGTTTGGAATTATGAAGTAGTAAGTTTGGAGGAAGAAGTTGGCAAATATTAAGTCTCAAATCAAGCGTAACAAACAAAACAGCGTGGCACGTCTTCGCAATCGTGTTTATCGTGGTTCTGCCCGTACCTATGTCCGTAAAGCGCAATCCGCAATTAACGGCAAAAACACTGAATTGGCTGAAGCCGAAGTTCAGAAGGCAATCCGCGCATTGGATAAGGCTGCTCAGAAAGGCGTTATTCACAAAAACAACGCTGCACGCCGTAAATCTCGCTTGATGGCCCATTTAAACGCTATCGCAGAGTAGTTATTGAAATCGTCTGAATAATAAGGCGAGGGTCTTTCACCCTCGCTTTGTTGTGGTTAAAGGCAGGAAACAGGAAAAAGGAAACAGGAAAGCAGAATCAGTATCTCTTAAGTTTCTGTCCGATTTTTTGTTGACGACCCACGACCCCACTGTTTCCTGCTCCCTGCTTCCTGTTACCTGATACCCACCATGTTATAATCTCTTCGATAAAATAGAGGAAAACTATGTTTGAAGACCTGAAAAAACAAATCATCTCAAAAATTGACGACTTTTGCCTTCAACGCAATTTGCCCACCGGCAAAGTTGAATTTCGAAACATTCCTTTTTCCGGTGAATGGGGGATGGCGGCACCGTTTTTCCCTTTGGCTGCGGCAGATCCGAATAAGACCGTGCCGGTTCCGCTTCATGCTCAAGCCCTGGCAGATGAATTAAAAGAACTCATTGGCTTGCCGGAAGGTTTCACACGATCTGAAGCGGTTAAAGGTTATCTAAACCTATATTTTGATACCGGAATTTATTCCTCAGCTTTGGTCGAAAAGATTGCCAGAGAAAATTACAACTATGGCAACAGCGAAGCCACCGGCAAAACCATTATGGTGGAATACTCCAACCCGAACACGCATAAGCCTTTGCATGTCGGTCATTTGCGCAATGTCATTTTGGGCGGTTCGGTTTGCAACATCCTTGAAGCAGCCGGATATCGGGTCATTCGGGCTAATTACATTGGCGATATTGGCTTGCATGTCATCAAATGGATGTGTAACTATGAAAATTATCATGCCGGTGAGCAACCTGCTGCTGACAAGATGCGTTGGATGGCAGACCTTTATGCCGAAGCGGACAAACGTTTCCACGAAGAAGAAGGTTTTGAGGAAAAAGTTCGCGCATACTTCGGGAAGTGGGATGCCGGAGACGAGCACATTCACGAGCTCTGGTTGCAAACCCGTCAATGGTCGATGGATGGTTTTGCTCAGGTTTATGAACTTTTGGGCGAGCATTTTGAACGGATTTATTTTGAAAGCGATGTTGAAGATTCGGGCAAAGTCTTGGTTGATGAGCTGATTGAAAGAGGGATTGCGACTGACGGAAGACCTGAAAATCCTGTGATTGTCGATCTGGATGGCATTTTAGGCACAAAAGAAGAATATCGCGTTGCGGTCATTTTACGTTCTGACGGAACCTCACTCTATGCCACAAAAGAATTACCTCTGGCAATTATGAAATTTGAGGAATATGAGCTCGACCAATCCATTTACGTCATCGACGTCCGGCAAAGTTTGCACATGAAGCAAATGGCAAAATTGCTGGAGCTGATGGGTTACGATTGGGCGAAGCGTATTCACCACCTCGCTTACGAGATCGTCAATTTACCTGGGAATGTGGTCATGTCTTCCCGTGACGGAACGGTCGTTTTGCTTGATGATTTGGTTCGTGAAGCGACTCAACGCGCTCTGGACGTCGTCAAAGAAAAGAATCCCGGGCTGGACGAAGAAATGATGTTAACTGTCGCCCAAAAAGTTGCCCTTGGAGCGATCAAGTATCCAATGATCTCCCGTGAAAACACGAAAATCGTTACCTTCGATTGGGAAAGCGCTTTGGATTTCAATGGGCAATCAGCCCCATATATTCAATATGCCTGTGTTCGGGCAAGCAGCTTGCTCAAAAAAGCTGATTTCGCTGAATTAGAACTAAAACCAAGTTTCGGCTATCAACTTGAAAGCGCCGAAGTGAATTTGATTGAAAAATTATCCAAACTGCCGGATGAAATTCAAAAGGCAGCCAAAGAAATGAAACCATCCGGACTGGCAACTTATGCTTATGACCTGGCAAAAGCCTTCAATGATTTCTATAATCAGTGCCAGGTAATCAAAGCTGAGCCTGAAATCAGGGCATCTCGCCTGGCATTGGTTGTGGTTTCAAAAATTAGTCTGAAAAAGGTGTTAGAATTACTAGGCATCCAAGTCCCACAAGTGATGTAGACTAGTAGAACCAACTAAAAGGAGAATCTATCTAATGAGTCGTATTCGTACTATCATCATGGGAGCTGCTGGCCGTGACTTCCACAACTTCAATACCTATTATCGTGACAACGATAAGCATGATGTTGTAGCCTTCACCGCAACACAAATCCCAAACATCGAAGGTCGCAAGTACCCGAAAGAATTGGCAGGAACGCTGTATCCAAACGGCATCGACATTTATCCTGAGTCTGAACTGCCCGAACTGATTAAAAAGTTCGATGTTGATGAAGTTGTCTTTTCCTATAGCGATGTGCCCTATGACTATGTCATGCACAAGTCTGCCTTGGTCAATTCCCTCGGTGCAGATTTTCGCTTGTTAGGTACAAAGGCGACACAAGTTAAATCCACCAAACCACTCGTTGCCGTTTGCGCAACCCGTACCGGTGCCGGCAAGAGCCAAACCAGCCGCCGCGTTGCTGAGGTTTTGAAAGGCCTTGGCTACAAGGTCGCCGCAATTCGCCATCCAATGCCCTACGGTGATTTGGTCAAACAAAAAGTTCAGCGTTTTGCAACTTATGCAGACCTCGATTTGCATGAATGCACAATTGAAGAACGCGAAGAATATGAACCTCATATTGATACCGGCGTAATCATTTATTCCGGTGTTGATTATGAAGCTATTTTGCGCGAAGCAGAAAAAGAAGCCGACGTTATCCTCTGGGATGGCGGAAACAATGACTTCTCATTCTACAAACCCGACGTTTTGATTACTGTCATCGATCCTCTTCGTGCCGGTAATGAACTTAGCTACTACCCCGCCGAAGTCAATATGCGTGCCGCTGATGTCTTTATTATTAATAAAGTTGACACCGCCGATGTCGCCCAAATTGACACCGTTCGTGCCAGCATTGCCAAAGTCAACCCCGATGCGATCGTTATCGAAGCTTCATCTCCCATTTTTGTCGATGATCCCGATATGATCAAGGGCAAGCGTGTCTTAGCCATTGACGAAGGCCCAACCGTTACCCACGGCGATTTGCCCTACGATTTTGGTTATTATGCAGCCAAACGCTACGGCGCCAAAGAAATTGTTGACCCACGCCCATTCGCTGTTGGCGATTTGAAAGCCACTTTCGAAAAATTCCCCCACCTCGGTCATGACTTACCCAGCATGGGATATGGCGAAAAACAAATCCGTGACCTCGAAGCTACAATTGCCGCTTCTGATGTGGATGTGGTTGTTATTGGTACCCCGATTGACATGACCCGCGTTATGAAAATCGACAAACCTTCCGTTCGCGTTACCTACAAACTGCAGGAAATCGGTTATCCGACCCTCGTTGACGTCCTCGAGAAGAAATTAGGCCGCAAGAACTAAACTTGAAGACAAATTAAGATTGAAAGAGCTTGCGGATGCAAGCTCTTTTTTTAGAATAAAACTGAAACTTAACAACGGAAATTCTCATTATGGAATTGGCTTTATCAAGAATAAGAATATTAGGAAAACTCGCTTTGTTGATATCGCCACACTATTCCTGTTTCAATGCAATTTTGCGCTTCTTGCACGGGGAGGTCTCGCTGAGTTAGGGATAATTGAGCGCTCGTGATTGGGACCTCCCCCTACACTTGTGTATATATTTCATATTGAGAATTGCTGGTTTATGCCTCTCAATATGCTTTGACTGGCGGCAGAGATGGTAAAATTTAGGCTAAATCAATAAATGGAGAAAAGCTCATGATGAACATTAACGAACAAGTTGAATATTTAATGCAAGGTTCTGATTATGGCGACGCGACAATTGCCGAAAATATGGCAAAAGAACTGCACGCCCGATTGGTCGAATCTGAAAAGACCGGAAAGCCTTTGCGTGTTTATTGTGGCTACGATCCTACTTCCACCGATTTACACCTTGGCCATACGGTAACCATGCGTAAGTTGCGCCAATTCCAGGAACTGGGGCATCACGTGATGTTCGTTATCGGTTCATTTACGGCAATGATTGGCGACCCCTCGGATAAGGACAAATTGCGTTCTCAGCTTTCCCTTGAAAAAGTTATGGAAAATGGAAAAACCTATGCCGAGCAAGCTTTTCGAATTTTGGACGCTGAAAAGACGGAAATTGTCTATAACCATGAATGGCTGAGCAAATTGACCCTGACCGATATGGTCGAGATGTCTTCTAATTTCACGGTTCAACAATTCCTGGCACGCGATAATTTCCATAATCGTTATGATAAAAACGAGCCAATTTACTTGCATGAGTTTTACTATGCTTTGATGCAAGGGTATGATGCCCATCATTTGAATACCGATGTCCAGGTTGGCGGTTCGGATCAATTGTTTAACATCATGACTTCCGGACGAAAACTGATGACCTTTTTTGGCCAAAAACCGAATATCGGCATCGTGCTCGGGATCTTACCCGGCACGGATGGGGAAGTGCGCATGAGCAAGTCTTTGGGCAATCATATTCCCTTGAATACTTCCGCAGAAGACATGTATGGCAAGGTGATGAGCATTCCCGACAAGGCAATGCCGGTTTATGCACGTTTGGCAACCGAATGGACGCCGGAAGTAATTCACAATTTTGAGCAGGGCTTGGTGGAAGACAGCTTACATCCTCGCGATGCAAAAATGAGTTTGGCAAAAGAAATTACCCGCGTTTTCTATGGCGACGAAGCCGCAATAAAGGCTCAGGAGCAATTTGTAACGATGTTCCAACAGGGAAACCTTCCTGATGAAATGCCCGAATACAGCTTGAAGGATGGCGATAATTTGATTGATATCCTCGTTTCGCAGGGGATGGTCCAGTCGCGCGGGGATGCCAGACGCTTGGTTGACCAAAATGGTGTCAAGTTCAATGGTGAAACGGTTGAAGATATCAACCTCGAATTAAAAGCAGGCGTTTTGCAAGTTGGCAAGCGAAAATTCTTAAGGCTGATGTAAGAATTGGTTTGATTTAATTCAATCTACGAAGCAATAAAAAAACGAGCTTGTCACATTCGACAAGCTCGTTTTTGTTTTCGTGAAAAGGGGAATGAGTTTAGTTCCCGGCAGCCTCAAGAGCGGAATCGATGGTGGCTTCCAAGTCGGCAGCGAAGGATAATGTTCCATTGACCAAAAATTGAGGGGTGTATTGAACCTCATTATTGCGGCCATATTCCCGGCCTTGATTCATGACTTCAATTTGACGGTCGCTTTCGCGGCATTGGGCAAATTCGTCCAAATTCAAATTGAGCTCTTTGGCATAATTAACCAAACTTTCCTCGGCGAACTTCCCGGCATATCCGGCAGAAGCAGCCTGGTAGACCAGTTTTTTGTAATCGAAGAATTTACCTTGTTCACCAGCGCAATAGGTCGCTTCGGCAGCAGGGCTGGAATCATCTTCGATAAACTGGTAGTTATAATATGTCCAGTATACTTTTCCGGTATCAACATAGTTTTTAATAAAATCGGCTTCTTGTTCGTTTGCAAAAGTAACACAATGGCTACAGTTGAAGTTGGAGAACTGGTCAACTTTCACCGGTGCTTCGGGATCGCCCATAGAAAAGCCTTCAACACGTTTTTTGGGTAAAAAGTAAACCAAGGCGAGGAGGATTGCGAGCACTAAAACCACCGCTACGACGGTGATAATCGTTTTTTTCTGCTTGCTTTCCTTTTGGTTTTTTAGTAATTCACGTTGACTTTGGATGGTGCTCATTTGTGTTTCCTTTCAGAAAATATTGCTCTATTATAGTCGCAAAAAAATTAGTTTAACTCAAAAAGGTAGACAGGCGTCGGTCTGCCTTCTTCTTTAAAGCCGAAGCTATGGTAAAGTCGCAGGGAAGCGAGGTTGTCGGCCTGAGTGTTGACGCTGTACGTCTGAATAGCATAATCCTTGAAAAAGCTGATCATTTCCGCCATAAGTTGGCGGGCGATGCCTCTGCCTTGCATGTCAGGATGAACCGCGATTCGAGCCAAATGCAGGTGGTCGAAGACGTTGTCGGTAATCTGATAGCCAACCAGCTTGCCGGCTTGGCTTACGACACTTGAGTTGGCTCCCTTGCTGTAGCTTTTTTCCAGGCTGCTTTGGTTTAGTTGCCAGGGAGGGCGAAAACAAAGTTCATCCAGGCTTTCAAGTTCGGGGATGTCATCAAGACGCATAGGACGGATTTGAAGATTTTCGGGCAAAGTCTGAGCTTTGACCGTTAATTCCTGACTGCTCAAGGATACGATTTGGTTATTAAGCTGAAATCCATTTTTGATAAGCAATCTTTCAATCCACTCACTGGTCGCAAGGGAATAAAGCTTAGAGATTTGCTGATTTTTCAACCAGTTTTTGGCATGGTCAAACAATTGCTCAAAGTTGGCATTGTGATTCCCATCCCGATGGGCAAAAAAGAAACGCAGCCAGGCAAAATTGCGGTTTTCTGGCGCAACAGAAAGAAGCGCCTGGATTTCGTCAGCATCTATCAGGCAAAAAGTTGACTCTTCATTGAGGCGGCTTTGGCTTGGCAGCCAGTCGAGATGTTCAAAGGCAAGCTGGGGGCCATTGATGAAAGCTTGAAGCTGACTTGATGGAAGATCTTTGCCCTGAAGAATCTTTTGGCTCAAAACTTACCTTTCAAAAACGATTTCTCCGCCAACAATTGTTTTCAGCGGTTTGACCGCTACCAATTGGGAAGGATGAAGGTTAAACAAGTCTTCTTCGAGGACGATGAAATCTGCCCACATACCGGGACGAAGTGGATTTGTCTCGCCTTTGTTGGGCAATGCTTGGGTGTAAGCGCCAATTGCATTTTCAAGGCTGACTCGCTGTTCGGGATGCCAACCATCGGCTCCGGGATGACCATCAATTTTCTGGCGGGTAACTGCCGCATGAAGCCCAAGAAAAGGGTTGGGGCTTTCGACCGGGGAATCTGAGCCAAAACGGCTTTCAATGCCATGCTCAAAAAGGCTTTGGTAAGCGTAAGCGAATTTTGTCCGCTCTCCCCAAAGTCGGTCGGCGACCTCCATATCAGAAGTCGCATGAATTGGTTGAACGGAAGCGATTAGATCGAGTTCACGCATTCGCTGAAGGTCAGAAGGCTGGATGAGCTGAACGTGTTCAATCCGCAGAGGAGATTGCTTTACTCTTTGAAGGCTTTGCTGATTGCGAATTATGGCAAAAGCATCAATTACTTCTCTAACCGCCCGATCACCAATGGCATGGACTGAGAGTGGCCAATTGTGGCGGTCGGCAAGCATACCATTCTCTGCCAGATCTTTTGCTTCGACAAGCAGCATGCCACGGTTTTGCGTCCCTTCGTAAGGTTCGAGCATTGCTGCGCTTTGCGGTCCCAATGCGCCGTCAGCGAAAGCTTTTAGCCAACCGGGGGTCAAAAAAGGTGGCTTATCCAGCTTTTTACGCCAGTCTTCAGCGATAACCCGGTCGAGAGCTGTTAACGGCAAGTTTTTCGTTACCCGAAGTTTTAACTCCCCGCGTTCAGCCAGTAAGAGCAGCGCTTGAGCGGAAGGAAAACGATCAAAATCGTGGACTGCGGTCAAACCGAGACTGTGGAAGTAAGTTTGAGTTTTCAAAATGTTTTGAGCGTGTTGTTCAACGGTCGCTTCGGGGAGTTTTGATGTGACCAGAGCAATCGCGTTTTCGAGTAAGATGCCGGTCGGCTCGCCCTGAACATCGCGCAAAATCAAACCGCCATCTGGATCGGGGCTGTCTTTGGAGATGTCAACAATGCGCATAGCCGAACTATTAATCCAGGCGGCGTGCAAGGATTTCGCATGCAAAAGGATCGGGTGTTGACTGCTGATGGCGTCCAGCTGTTGAGACGTGCCATATTCAGGCGGTTGCCAAATGTTGTGGTTCCAGTTGTAGCCAATAATCCATTCACCGGCCGGGGTGATTTTTGCCCGTTCTGCGACGCGCTGCAAACAATCTTCCAGGCTCTCGGTTTCGCAATCGACCGCGGCAATTTTTTCGGCAGTATAAGCCAAATGCAGGTGAAAATCGCATAAACCCGGCATCAGCGTTTTGCCTGCCAAGTCAATCAAATCGAAGTCAAGCTCTTTTGCTCTTAAAAAAGCTGTTTTGCTATCACCGATAAAGTCAATCAGTCCGTCTTTGACGAATAGAGAATCTCCGCGAAGCCGGTACATTTCGGGGAAATGAGCATTGATAAAAAGGACTGCTTTAGTCATTAATTCCCAAGGCATCGAGGATTGCGTTTAATTCTTCGTCCGAATAGAAAGAGATATTAATCGAGCCGCCTTTAGCGCTTTTGGTTAGATTGACCTTGGTATGGAAGAATTGGCGCAGGCGGTTTTCGAGATGGTCCAATTCAGCCGGACGAGGCTGAGGCGTGCTTGCTTTTGGTGCCTTGCCGCCAAATTTTGCGACCAGGGCTTCGGTTTGACGCACGTTTAAATTCAAAGAGAGAACAGAATCAAGGGCGGCTTCAATCGCCCGGCTGTTGGGTAAACCAAGCAGAGCGCGGGCATGCCCTTCGCTGATTTCGGCATTAGCCAAAGCCTCAAGAGCAGCCTGGGGCAAATTGAGCAAACGCAGGCTGTTGGTAACCGAAACGCGGCTTTTGCCAACTCGTTTTGCGACTTCGTCATGGGTCAGCGAAAAGCCATCGACCAAACTTTGGTAAGCTTTGGCTCGGTCAAGAGGGTTAAGATCCTCCCGCTGGACGTTTTCGATGATGGCGAATTCGAGTTGCTCTTGTTCGGTTGCCGTCCGGATTATTGCCGGGACTTCTCGAAGACCGGCAATTTTTGAAGCACGCAAACGCCGTTCACCGGCAATCAGAGTGTATTGGTTTGGGTTTTCGCCCTGAATCAGAATCAGAGGCTGGATGATACCATGTTCGCGAATAGAATTTGCCAAGTCTTCCAGGGAGGCAGTGTCAAAAACTTTGCGCGGCTGATGCGGGTTGGGCTGGATATTTGCCGTCGGTACATTTACAACCTTATCACCGGGTTGAATGATCACATTCGTCTCGTCCCAGGAAGGGATGAGCGCATCTAAACCACGTCCTAAACCACTTTTTTTTGCCATGGTTACTCCTGACCGGGGTCTAAACTGACCCCATCACCTTTCAAAACTTCTAACGCAAGCGCCCGATAAGCCTGAGCTCCGCTTGAGCTGGGGGAATAGACCGAGATTGGTCGCCCAAAAGATGGCGCTTCAGCGAGACGGATGCTGCGCGGAATAAAACTTTGGAAGACTTTGGAAGGGAAAAATTTTTGAACTTCCGCCATAACATCGGCAGAAAGATTAGTGCGATTATCATACATCGTTAGCAAAACACCACGAATCCCCAGATCGGGGTAAAAGCTTTTTCGGATTCGATCAAGCGTTCGGGTGAGTTGCCCGAGCCCTTCAAGCGCCAGATATTCAGATTGAACCGGTATGATGATGCCATCTTCGGCAGCCAGCAGTCCGTTGAGAGTCAGCAAGCCGAGTGAAGGAGGGCAGTCAATCAGGATGTAATCGTAGCGATCTTTGATTTCTGCAAGTTGATTGCGCAAAAGCCTTTCGCGCGAGGGGATGTCAATCAGTTCTATTTCAGCACCGCTCAAATTAGGGCTGGAAGGGATGATGTCGATTTTGAAAGTGTCGTGGCGCAAGATGCATTCGCCTGGTTTTTTCTCGCCAATCAAGACTTCATAGGTGCCGGTTGTGATGTTATTGTGGTCAACGCCAAGACAGGCAGAGGCATTTGCTTGGGGATCAAGATCGACTAAAAGCACTTTTTGGTCGAATTGTCCCAAGTAAGCACCGAGGTTGATGGTGGTTGTGGTTTTGCCTACACCACCTTTTTGATTGACGATTGTGTAAATTTTTCCCATACTCTATATCGAAGAATGAATTTTTGCGTGTTCAATTTCTGACTGACTGGGAACACTTTCCAGATAATAACGTGTTACAGAATTGGCGGAAAGCTCAACCGCAAAGCGGGCGGCTTCCCAAGGGTTTTCTGTTTCTGAAAGACGGTGAAAAAAGCTGGCAGCAAAGATGTCACCCGCCCCGGTTTCGTCCACAGAAATTTTATGCGGCGCAGGAAAGTGCCGCCGCTCACCCTTAAAGTATACCCTCGCACCGTCTTTATTTTCGGTAATAACCAGCAGTTTGCATAAGCTGGCATATTCGGCGATTAGGTTCTCGTCGTTTTGCAGGTCTTCGAGTGAGAGGACGATGGCATCCAGCTTTGGCAAGATGGTTTCTTTATTGTTAAGATCGCGAAAGAAGACTTTGCCATCATCAGCAAATGCTCTCAGCATGCCTTGTGGGGTAGCGTAGCGCAGGCTGTTTGGAAAGGCATCGAAGAGATCAGGGTCAATTTCGTTTGCAACCGGGCCGAAATGGATGATCTTCGGTGACTTCCAGGCTTCCGGGATCTGTTTAGCCTGCAAGTTTGAGGCACGTTTATAGCAATATTGCTCCCGCCCTTCCGGGGTGTAGATATTACGAAAACTGGTTGTTTGACTTAGTTCTGCCTTGTAAATTTGGAGGCTTTCGATGGCGCTCAAATCCGCATCGTCGCCAAAACTGGTCAAAATGCCGACCTCGTGACCGAGAGCCTGGGCTGTCAGACCGGAAAAACTGGCAGTCCCTCCCAATTTGCTTGAACCATCGGCTTGCAAATCGGCTGTGATATGGCCTATTAGCAGGTAGTCGATTGGTTTCAGGGGGAGTAGCTTGGTCATTTTGGCTTAATTTTTCCTCTCGTGAGGGGGAAATTATAACAGGAAACGGGGAGCAGGAAACAGGTAACAGGTAAAAGGAGGGGGCGTCAACAAAAAATTGGACAAAAACTTAAGAGACACTTAATTTGACTTTCTAATTCCTATTTGCTTTTTTCTGTTTCCTATTTCCTTCTTCCTGTTTCCTGACTCTGAATAGTGTTAACTGTAATCCCTCCAACACGAGGGGTAAAATTGACTTACTATGCATGACGATCGAGAAACTTACAGAAAAGCATTAGATGATTTTCATCGCTTGCGCGGCAAGGCTGCCATGGCGCGGTTTTGGGCTGGCATAAGCGGGAAATCGCTCGATCTATTGCCATTTCAGGAGGTTTCGTCAAAGCTTCGGGCGGTCAGTCAGAAAGATTTAGGGCTTCAGGAAGTTCCGCTGAAAAACATTATTGGCAGTGTCAATCGAAATGAAGATTTTGACCGCTATTTCAGACCGCTGAATAGCGATACTGAATCGCGCTGGGCAAACGTCAAGACTGCTATGGTGAGCCCCTTCTCTCAAGGCATACCGCCGGTTTCACTTTACAAAATTGGGGATGCCTACTTTGCGCTGGACGGAAACCATCGCATTTCTATCGCCAAAGAAATGGGGATGGATAGCATTGAAGCTTATGTTACGGAAGTGAAAACCACTGTTCCGCTTTCCAGTTCATTTACACTTGAAGAATTGGTAGAAAAAGCTGCTTTGGCGGATTTTCTGATTGACACACATTTGGATCGTATCTTGCCCGATGTTGACTTGAGCCTCAAGCATTACGAATACTATCCGCTGTTAAAAGAACATATCATGGTTCACCAATACTATATGGGGATTGAACAGAATCACGAGGTGTCTATTGAGGAAGCTGCGCTTGATTGGTATGACAAAGTTTATTGGCCTGTCGTCCAGATTATTGAAGAGACCGGACTGGATGCTGAATTTCCAGATTTAACGGTTACGGATCTTTATTTGTGGGTTTTGGATCAGCAGGCAGTATTGAAAGAGGAATTTGGTACGGCATTTAAAGCTGAAAATGTGGTTGATTTTGTGGCAGATAAAGAGGGGATTCAAACCAAAACCAGCAGTCTTAGTGCAAATGAGGAGTTGGAAAAGCAAATTGAGGCTGTTTCGGTTGAGAGCAGTGAGAGCCTGTTTCGGGATATTTTGGTGGCGGTCAGTCATTATGACAGCGAAGGTTTGGCTCAGGAACAGGCAATGATGATGAGCCGTTCAGGCGGGAATAATATTATTGGTATTCATGTCAAAACAGAAAACGACCTGGAGAGCGAAGAAGTTGAGAAAGTATTGGAAGATACTTTTTATCAACGATTGAATGAGCACGGATTGCAGGGCCGTTTTATCCTAACCAAAGGCGATGTGAGCACAGCCTTGGGTAAATATGCACTTTTGGGCGATGTTTTAGTGGCGAAAATTAGTTATCCGCCGGGTGGTTCAATTTTCGACCGGCTTTCTTCGGGCTTGATTTCGCTTTTGCAAAACAGCCGGCGCCCTTTGATGCTTGTGAAGGACGTTGCCAAGCCGGTTAGCCAAATTTTGTTGGTTCTGGACGAGGGCGAGAAGAGTCGCGAAGCCTTTTATATTGCCGCTTATTATACAGCCCGCTATCAATGCAAACTCTATCTGGCAAAGGCGAATGATGAAGTTGAGGAAATTGATGCCCTGCATGATTTCGCTGTGGATTATTTGAACTCACTTTCTTTGCCATTTGAAGAGATAAACACAGCCGGTGCTCAATTAATGGAAAATTTGCCTGAGTTGATCGAAACATATCAGATTTCGACCGTTATGATTGGTGGTTATAAGAGTGGCGGTATCTTAGGGCGCTTGTTTAGTTCGGGCGTTGATAAAATCTTAGAGCTGAGCTCTGTGCCGGTATTGGTTTGCCAATAATCAGAGTCGTTTAAGAATCAGAATTGTGCAATCGTCTTCTGAGTTTCTAATTTTTGCCAAAACGGTTGTTTTCAACGAGGAAGAAGATGATCGTTTCGTAATGAAAAGGCAGGCCTTTTCCCAGGATAGCGCGGGCGCTATCCCTACGAGAGATTTTTTAATCTACTCCCCATTCCCTGGATTATCTTTAAAAAATACCGTCGCATTTTTGCCAATAATCAGAGTCGTTTGAGAATCAGAATTGTGCAATCGTCTTCAAGTGAACCGCTGGCTTTGAAATTTCCAAGCTCAGCAAGCAGCTTTTTGATTAGTTCTTCCGGATTTTTATCGCTGTTTTCAGCCAAAACTTCTGTCAAACGACTGTCACCAAATTCGATTCCTTCTTCATTCATGGGTTCGCTTAAACCATCGGTGAAAAGGAAAAACGATTGCCCTTCTTTCAATTGAAGGCTGCGGTCTTCCAGCTTAATCGGTTCCAACATTCCAATTGCAATACTGCCGTTTGGTTTTGGAAGGTGATCGGCGTTTTGGCCTGTGCTGTCGATAACATAGGGCGGATTGTGTCCGGCGATTGCGTAGGTGATTTGCCCGCATTTTGGTTCAAGAACAGCATACACGAGGGTTACATAAAAAGCCTGAGCAGAGTCGAGTTGCAGAATGTGGTTGACCTGTTCGAGCACTGCAGCAGGCGAAACATTGTAGCGCGATTGCGACCTTAATAGCGTCCGGGCAACAGTCATATAGAGCGAGGCGGGCAAGCCTTTATCGGAAACATCGGCAACTAAGAAGCCAAATTTATCATCGTCAACAGGAAAGATGTCATAAAAATCACCACCAACCATTCGGGCGGTCTTCCATTCTACCGCCAGCTGATAACCGGGGATTTCCGGTAAGTGATCGGGGAGGAAGGTTTTTTGGATAGTACGAGCCAGTTCCATCTCTTGATCCGTCTGACGGCGAAGCTGTTCAACCGCGCGCAAACGCTCATTTTGAAAAGCGATGGCAATTTTCTCGGAGGCAACTTTAAAAAATCCGATTCTTTGTTGGGTCAGGAAGATTTCATGATCGCAAATTAATAGCAATCCATAAAAATCTTCGCCGATTTCAAGCGGGAAAACCAAAGTTTTGAGTCGGTTTTTCTCGTTCAAGTCTTTGTTGCTCAATTTGCAAAAAAGATCATCACCGTGGGCATAATCGCCCTGATCGATCTGTAAATCCATCAGGCTGTTTATTTCTTTTTGACTGTAGACTTTATCGGTCTCGCCAAATTTGAGTTGTTGATTTTCGTCGATTTCGAGCATTTGGATCAAGTTGTAGCTACTGTTTGCAGTGTCAAATTTTAGTAATGCCAAAGCTTGTAAATTCGATTCAGTAAACAGACGTTGAGAAACTTTTTTCAGTCCGGTATCAAAATTGTTTGCTTGGGTGAAGAGGCTGTCTAATTCAAGCAGGTGGATTTCAGCCTGGTATTCTTCGCGTTTTTCATCGAGCATTTGGATGTTTTGCAGACTGATGGCAGCCTGTTGACTAATGCCTTTTAGAATGTCAAAGCGTTCCTTGCCAATCACTTCTTCAGGGTCTTCGGTTATGTAAGTATCGTTGGAAATATGCAAGAGATAACCGAGAGTCTTCTCCTGGGTTTGGAGCGGAAAGGTTAGAATCGTACCGTTGCTGTCAAGCTCCGGGAGCAAGGCAAGTAAATCGGGAAAATCGCCAAAACGTGTTGCAGAGAGGCGATCGGAATGGAGACCCTTCTCTTGAACCTCTTGTTTGGCAAAATAGATTGGCAATGACCCTAAATGGCATTCCAGATTCGGGCAATAAAGGCTTGACAATTCGACAATATTTTCGTCTTGGCTGATTAAAGCCAAACCGACAGTTCTTCCACCGATCAGTTCAATCAAAATTTTTCCAATTTTGTTTTGCAATTCATCTAAGGTGGTTAGGTTTTTAGTTTCAATCGCCAGGTCGAGCAAGAGGGAAGTTAGCCAGGTTTGGGTTTCTTTTTCAGATTCTACACGTTCTTTGTCCAGAGCATTTCCGATATAATCGGCAAAAGTGGAGCAAATGTTAAGCGAGTCATTTCCATAACGTCCGGCAGAATTAACATGAAATGTTAAAACCCCATAATCACGGCCTTGATAATTCAGGGCTGAGGCAACTGCTGAGTAGTTCGGATCCATCTCCAACCTCATTTGAATCGGGTCGGAACTTACATCGGCCGGTTTGTTTATTGCTGCTTGATTTCCGGAAAGAGAGCCAAACCAAGGCATTGGCTTGAGATTTGTTGCAAAATCGAGCGAGGAAATGACGCAATCGCGCGCCCAATAGTCAATCAAACTGAGCGATTGGTTGCTTTCGTCCCGTTGCCAAAAGCCGATAAAATCGATTGGCAAAATGGTAGGAACCTGACGAAAGATAAAATGTAAGAGCTCTTTTGAGCTGGCATCTTCGGATAGATATTCAGCGGTTTGACGATAACGGTCGACCAAATTTCGATGCCATTGAGAGGTGCGGTAGAGGTTCGCGTTGCGGATAGCAATTGCAATCGATTGAGAAAGCACTTCAAGTTGTTCAACGTCCAACTCGGTAAAAGTGTTGGTCTTGTCACTTTGCAAGTCGAGAACGCCCATAACCTGACCATGAAATTCGAGGGGAAGGCTAAGCTCGGAGCCAACAAATCCTTCATATTGATAATCCTGAAGATAGTCAGGGTGGGTCGAAGTGATGTTTGCCAGTTGCGTTTTGCCCGAGCGGACGGCAAGGGGAATCAAACCGGGTTGGGCTTGAATGTCGTATTTTACCTGATGCTCCTCATAAAAAGCGGCTTTGGAACCACTGCCGGCTCGAAAAACAATCTTCTGGGGAACGTAGTCAATCAGGAAAATATGGACCAATTCATAACCGAATTCCTGATGAATCAAATCGGTCGCTTTTTGGAGCAGCTTATCGAGGTCGAGCGTGCTGATAATGGAACGGTTAATTTCAGAAATGATTCGGAGCGTTTCAAGCGGCAGCTTGGAGTCGTCCGGTAGTTGTTTTGGGATATTATAAAAGCGTTTAATCATGGTGAGTTGATTGCCTTCACCATAATTTGGTTCGTAATAGACTTCATCCATCATTTGATGAATCAAGAAAACGCCCAAACCACGTTCGCTGCGTTCGGCTAAAGGGCTGGTAAGGTCGGGCTTGGGGACTTTGCTAAACTCAACTGCTTTTCCGTCATCAGCCAGGACGATAGTCATTGCTTCGTCGGTATGGTTGATTTTGAAGCGAACATCTCCGCGACCAAGGCCCTTATAGGCATGGTCAATAATGTTTGAAACCGCTTCGTCGACAGCCAAATCGATCTCATAGATTTGCTTGTGAGAAAAGGGCAATTTCTCGGCGTAGTCGCGCACAAAATTAGAGATATGGATCAAAGTTGAGGGTGTTGCGGGAAAAATAGCCGAAGTCATATTAATATTTCCTTGGTTCATTATAACATGCAATCGAGTAAAATTTAGTCCATGGAAATCAATAAAAAGACGGTTAAGATTGACGATTTACCGGATAGTGACAGACCAAGGGAAAGGATGCAAGCCGAAGGTGTTCAGGCACTTTCAAATGCAGAATTGTTAGCGGTCTTGTTGAATTCCGGAACGCGAGAATTGAGTGCGATTGACCTGGGCAGCAAACTCTTGAATGATTTTGGCGGTTTCAAGGGCATTCACCGCGCCGATCTCTCGAGCTTGATGGAAGTAAAAGGGGTTGGTTTGGCAAAGGCAGCCTGCATCAAAGCGGCGGTTGAGGTCGGCTATCGCCTTTCGAAAGAACGGGAAGAACCGGCTGTTTTTATTAAGACGCCGGAAGATATCTTTGAATTGGTCGGTTTTGAAATGAAGGGCTTGAATCAGGAACACCTATGGTTGCTGATGCTTAATTCTCGTTATAAGTTTTTAAGAAAAGAAAAGCTCTACAAGGGTTCTCAGGATGCCACGACGGTACGAGTGGGCGAAATCTTCAAAGAAGCGGTTCGAATGAATGTTTACGCTATCGCGCTTGTCCATAACCACCCGTCGGGAAATCCAACAGAAAGTCCGGAAGACGTAAACATGACCCGGGCGGTGATTGAAGCCGGCAGGATTTTAGACATCCGCCTCCTGGATCATATTATCGTGGCGGGGGATAACTTTACTTCGATACGCAGAAATCACCCGGATTTGTGGGCTTGAGAGTAGGAAATGGCAAGAAAAGCCGTGATGTAGCGGGGAATCAGGCCATAGGTAAATCACTCTAAAAAAAAGCAGGCAACTCTCAATACGAAAAATCATAAATCGTTGTCATTATAAACCAAAAAAGATTATATACAAACATTGTAATGCGCGCATTATATACTCGAGGGTAGGGGTGAGTCCCAATCACGAATGCTCAATAATCCCTAACCTAGTCAGACTCACCCGTAAAAAAGTGCGAATATACATTGAAAAGCATATTATTAACCTGATTCCAACAGGGCGGGTCGAACGATTTGGGTGATTATTTAGCGCATACGATTGGGACCCGCCCCTACCAGTGTATTAATTTCTAAATAATTAATCTTGTATTCTTAACTGGTTCTGATGTGGTTTCACTAGTATTCTTATGATTGATGAGGGAAATTCCATTATGAGAATCGCTGGTCTGCATGGATTCTGATCAGAAAAAACGGTTTGTCTTCTTATTTTAAGGGATGATTACAGTTTGGGCACGTGCTTTCATTATGCTGGACAACAAAACCACAGTTTGTGCAAGTGCGTGGTTGGACTTCGCCAAGAGGTGCTCCGCAGGCAATACATCGGCCTGCTGCGATTTCATTGGCGGTTATGCAATATGGGCAAACCGTGCGGCTAAGGCGGGCTGAGAGCTTATGACCGGTGCCCTGTTGTTTGGCGGCACTATCGATAATCTGCCAAATCTGATCCTCGAGGGTAAGAGAATCAACATCCTGTGCGACGTGATTGAGACGGTTCAGGAGAGAGTATGGATTGCGGAGAGCGCTTAGGGCAGTGATGCCGAGGCTGGCAGCGATTCCAAACCAGTTTTGTTTGCTCAGGTTAATGCTTAAACCATCGGCAACTTTGGAAATTGTGGCTGTCATAGCGGTATCGCCACCGGCTTTTCGGTTTTTGCTGGTCGCAATTTGAACAGCAATGTTGTCTTGGTCGCCGAATCGATTAACTTTATAATTGCCACGGTTGAAGGTGGCGCTGATAGCGTCAGCGATTAGTTTTGGGTCAAGCGTACCGTGATATATTCTGGTTGTCATGGAATTCTTTTACCTTGTCAGATTAGATTATAATCGAATTAGTTCTGAGGTTCTTATTAAAATGACGAAAAAAAAGACCATAAAATTCTTTACGGGCATCCTCTTAATGCTTGTATTTCTCTTTATCAGCTTTGCTCCGAACCAAACTGAAACGGTTTGGGCACAATTCCCAACGGTTTCTATCCCAACGGTAACGGCACTGCCACGCGGTTTGTATGTGCGCGCTATCGGCGATGTGGAAAACCCGCTGAATGTGAGAAGTTATCCAAACTCCACTTCAACCCGGGTTGGTGTTTTTTTGGTTGGACAGGAAGCAAACGCCTATGGATATTATGGCGATTATGTCCAAATTGATTATGCCGGTGCACCGGATAACAAGGGCTGGGTAATTTTGAACCGTGTGGAAGTTTATGGCGGATCTTTGCCGATGTTAGAACCTCCGCCAACCGCAACGCCCTTAATTACCAAAACGATTGACCCAACCCTGGCGGCGCAATTTATCATCACTGCTATCCCCAGTCGTTTGCCGACTTTCACCGAGCCGCCTGCTTTGCAGATTGCTACTTACCCGGCTACCGTTGGAGGCACGACAACAGCGGGTATACCGATTGGTTATGTGATTGTGATATTGGCCGGACTTGGTTTATTCCTGACTCTCCTGGCTGTCTTGCGTCGTGGCTGAGCTGTCGGGGTGTTCTGGTCGGCTATACTTTGCGATGCGAGCAAGAGAGCTGAAAAGAGAATTAGCTTTATCTAAAGTTTCAAGTTCTGCTCCCATTGCCCGATAGCCCTCATCGAAAAGAATATGAGCATCAATTTTTTGCAACAATCCATATTGACCGACAATCGGTTTGACAACTACGTCAGGCTTGTGCAGTTGGATAATTAATTCGCTGATTTGACTGGTTACGATATCAATTGAGGCAATCAGATGGCGCATCACATCACCAAAAGATGTCTTCGAAACCGTCCTAATCAGCGGCTCATAAATACCCGTATCAACCGGAAAGCGAACATCATTAATGCTGAAATCAAGGGGGACATGGTGTAAAACCACCGCTGCAATCGGGGTGCTGCCGTTTAGATTTCTTGCCGGTGCAACCGGGACTTGGTCGGCAAGCCCGCCATCGACCAAAAGCAATTCACCCTGACTGGGGAAAACACCCGGAAGTGCGATCGTGGAAAGAATCGCCTGGATCACATCCCCTTTAGAAATAACAACTTCTTCGCCAAGTTTCAGGCTGAAACTGGATGCCACAAAGGGGATGGGAAGATCTTCAATGTTTTTATCTTTGAGGTATGGTTCAAGCGCAGCTTTGATTCCGGTATTGGCAAGCAGACCATCGCTTCTTTCCCAGACGGAGGGTCTGAAACCACTCTCGGAGAAAAATTTATCTACCACGGGCAGCAATTCTTTTGGTTGATAGCCGGCAGCAATGAGTGCGCCAAATAATCCACCGGCGCTGGTTCCGGCAATACCATTGATTTTGTAATTATGGTCGAAGAGGCACTGGACAGCTCCGAGATGTGCCACGCCGCGAATTCCACCGCCACCTAAAGCCAGATTAACTTCTTTTTGCATCATTCACCTCATGGCATAAGTTTATCAGAAGCTCAAACACATTTTATGTCTCAATAGCATTTTGATTTGACTGTATAATATAGATAAAAGGTTAGTATCGGATTAATCTGCATCGTTGGGTGAAGTTGATTTTTATGCAAAATGTTGAGAGTGAATTGTTAACTGAAAAAGGAGCTTGGTACGCACTGCGAACAAAGCCAAATTTTGAGTTTATTGTCCACGCTCAACTTTTAGAGCAAAAGGTTGAAAACTTTTTTCCACGGATTAAGGTGAAACCGGTTAACAGCCGCTCGCGACCAAGCAAAGCCTACTTCCCCGGTTATCTCTTTGTCCGTGGCAACCTCGACAAGCTCTACGCCCAAAGGGTGGGTTTGATGCGTGGGGTTATCGGCTTGGTTTGTTTTGATGATTTGCCTGCCAGTATCTCGGATGAGATTGTTGAAATCATTAAGCAGCGGGTTTTGCTTGAGAACAGCAAACTCCAACCAATCAGCAACGGGATTCAACCGGGTGAAAAAGTTTGGTTGGACGATCCGGCTTTGCGCGGAATCGATGCGGAGTTTGAGCAATGTATTAATGGCGAGGAACGAGTGAACGTTTTGTTGACGCTTTTAGCCGGACGAACTGTTCGCATTCAAGTCAGCGCTGATAAAGTTAAACGCCGGCTTGATTAGTTTGGATAGAAAAATTTGATGTTTTTATGCCTTTTCTGATATCAGAGCATGTCGGAGGGGCGGAGGCGTGCCTGGAATCTGTAGGAGTTTGAAGAAAATGAATAAAAGAAAACGAATTTCAATAATAGTTCTTTTGCTATGCATGAGCTTTTTGCTCAATGCTTGCAATATACTGGTTCCCCAAAACTCAACAAGTGAAAAATCAGAAGAAACTTTGCTCACGCCAAGCCCGGTTAACCCAGATTTGGAATTACCGGAAGATGATGGCGAGGTTCCGATTGAGTTCACGCCTGCGGCTTTGCAAGCAGCGGATAACAGCGATGCAGCTGAAGTAGTTGCGGTAGGGGAAGGGCATTGTGGCCGGACCGATTCGGTCACGATTATGCTCCTCGGGATTGACAAGAAAAATCAATCTGACAGTATTCGCTTGATTCGGGTTAATTTTAATGATGCTACGATCAGAATGACTTCAATCCCTCGTGATTTTTACATGCCGACGGTTGGTTTTGAGCAATTTGGGATTAACTTTGGGCGCATTAATGCAGCTTTTGGTTATGGGGAGTACTTCTTTGGAGCCGGAAATGGGGCTGAAGCGACCGCAGAAAACATCGCTTATAACTTTGGCATTGAGCCGGATGAACAATTTGTGCTTTATTATGATGAAATTGCTAAATATATCGACGCCATTGGTGGCGTGACAATCACTTTAGACGAACCCGCCAGCGATTTTTCGAATTATTTCCCGGCTGGAACCCAAAATCTGGATGGCGAAAATGCGGTTGCGTTCATGCGGATTCGCGCTTTTGACGATGACATTCATCGGATCGATCGCCAAAGTCTGGTGATGAAAGCGGTTTTGGATAAAGTCAGGAGTGGGGTGAGTCCCAAAATGGTCTTTGATGTTATAAGCACCTTGCTCGCAGACAAAACTACTCAAACCGGCTTGGGGCTTGGGGATATGTATGACTTTTATTGCCTCTCCAAAGAATTGGCAGATGTGCAAATTATTCCCATTCCATCGGATTTGTTCCACCCATTTACAACCGAAAATGGTGCGCAGGTGTTGATTCCTCATGATGGGGTGGTTGAATTTGTGCAAAATGCGCTTGCTTTGAATGATTAGAAGATTTTTTGACTTCTCTGACAAGTGGTAAAATGAGTTTTGATTAAAATGCGGCTTTCCTTTAAGGATAGCAATTTCAAAAAAGAAAGATAGATATGAGCGAAACACCATCTGAAAATAATGGCTTTGAAGAGCCCGGCTCTGGAAAACAGGGAAAAATAAAAAAATGGCAAATTGCCCTAATTGTTGTATTAGGTTTGGCACTTGTCGGAGTTTCCGTTTGGCAAACCTGGGTGAAACCGGCTATTTCAAAACCAATATCAGCTACTTTGGATCTTTCAAGCGATCCAAATGTTTCTGTATCGACGATTACACCAACTTTCTATGTGCCAACACCAACAGTGGTTGATCCGAACTCTATATTTACCCCTACACCTGCCCTAAAATGTGGCGAAGATCATGTATGGAATTTGATGTTGGTTGGTATTGACGAAAGGGCAACTGATTATTATTATGGACTTGCAGATGTTATCCGAATTGCCCGGATTAATTTTGCAGATATGACGGTTAATATGGTTGCACTTCCGCGTGATATGGTCGTAACCTTCCCAGAAGGTTTGTTTGCTACTGAAAATCCTATCAAAATTAACCAAGGTTACTTTTTTGGTACGATTGGGATGACAGATTCCGGCGATTTCAACAGTGGTGCAAACTCTCTTGCTCAAGTTATTCAATATAACTTCGGCATCACCGTTGATCACTATATGGTAGTCAATATGAATGCCGTTGAAAATTTCATTGATTCGATTGGTGGTGTTGATGTTGATTTGCCGGTTTCTGTTACTGACGAAGAACGACCCAACTTTGGCTCTTTCCCTGCCGGTCGCCAACATCTGGATGGCGAAGAAGCTCTCAATTTGATGAGAATTCGTGCAAATTATGGCGACGATTTCCGGATTGGCAACCAGTCGATTGTTATCAAATCTATTTTGCAACGTTTCTTGATTGCTGAAAATATCGCTCAAGTGCCTGATTTGATTCGGGATTTCTTTAGCAGCTTTTTGACTGACCTTTCAATTGAGCAATTGACGAATACTACGGTTTGTTTTTTGACTAATTTCAAACTGGAAGACTACCATTCAACCCAGGTTCCTAAAGAACTGATGGTTGAGGGTTGGGAGTTTATTCCTTCAAATTATGGCTCAAGTTATGTCTATCGCTGGGACCAAAACACGGTGGAATGGATTCACCAAAATCTAGAGGCTCAGTCTCAATAATTCATGAAGGGGCCAAACAAGAACTCAAAATCATCGACAGTTGAAGAATGGGATTTGGTCATATCACCTCATAAGAAGTGGTATGACCTTCAATTAGCCGAGGTCTGGAACTATCGGGACTTAATCGCCATGTTTGTTCGCCGCGATTTTGTTTCCCGCTACAAACAAACAATTTTGGGCCCCCTATGGTTTCTTTTGCAGCCCTTGATGACCTCGCTGGTTTTTCAGGTGGTTTTTGGCAATATTGCCCAATTACCAACCGATGGCTTGCCACAATTGTTGTTTTACATGTCCGGCACCGTGATGTGGTCTTATTTTTCAAGCTGTCTGAATGGCACTTCGCAAACTTTTATTGGGAATGCCCATTTATTAGGCAAAGTTTATTTTCCCCGTTTGGTTATCCCAATTTCAATTGTCATTTCAAACATGATTAATTTTGTGATTCAATTGGTGTTTTTCTTAGTTCTGGTTGGAGTCTTCCTTTTACGCGGTGCTGAAATTCGTTTTACCGCCTGGGCGTTCACTTTGCCGCTTTTGGTGCTATTGATGGCGGGATTGGGCTTGGGCTTAGGCATTATTGTTTCTTCTCTGACAACAAAATATCGAGACTTGCAAAACTTAGTTTCTTTTGGCGTGAACCTTTTGATGTATCTGACACCGGTAATTTATCCTGTTTCCAGCATTCCCCAACAGTGGCGATTTTTAGCTGACTGGAACCCTGTTACTCCCATCATTGAAACATTTCGAATGGGATTTTTGGGAGCAGGGGATACGAGTTGGATGCGTTTGGGCTATAGTGCCTTTTTCACAATCGTAATTTTATTTATCGGCATCGTAATTTTTAATCGTGTAGAAAAAACCTTTATCGACACGGTATGAAAAAGTGGACAAAGAAAAAGCCAGTTCCAATCAATTAACAAAAAAATCTAAAAGGAAGACTGTCGTTATTGTTATTTCAACGATAGTTTTGTTCGCCTGCCTTTGGGCTTTGATTTCCTCAAAGGGGTTTCGCTCTGCTTTTGCAAACAATCGTTGGTCTTTGAGCTTTGTGAAAAACAGTGAAAACGCGACCTTTTCATTCGAAGACATTTCAGCTCCTCCTGCCGGACACGCTGATGGTGGGCTCTGGCTCGCTCATCAAGCCCTCAAAGAGGGTGAGGAAGAAAAGGCTTTGTCTTTGCTGAATGATTTGGCAGATGCGGGCGATGAATTAGCGCTCGACACAGAAGCGAAAATTTTCTTTAACCAAAAGCGGTATGAAGAAGCGCTTGTTATTTGGATAAAAACTAAGAATTCACGCTCCTTAGAAGTTGTGAGGGGACAGTTTATTGAATTGGAATTGCCAGAATTGCAATATCGGGCTGATAAAGCGCTCTATGAAATCCGTCCTGAAGAATATGCTGCTTGGTTTGCACATTCATTGAATGCCAATGGGGAGTTTGAGGCAGCCTTGGAACTTTTGGAAGACAGCATCCAGAAATATCCAAGCAGCGACCAGAAATCTACCTGGTATCGCCAAATAGGTGATTTCTATCGTGATCAGAAAAATTGGGTCAATGCAGAAATTTATTACCAACAAGCCCTTTCAACAAGTCCGGTGGACAGCAAGGCGGAGGCCAACCTTGAGAGCTTGTATAAACTCAAAAAAAATGAATTGAACCGTGATGGAAACTGAAGCTTCAAGACGCGTAAAGAAAACGAATTTGCATAAAATCGCGCACCTGATTCGTTATGTATTTTTGGCTGTTTTGGTCGGTCTTTATGGCTGGTTGATGATCAGTGACTCCATTCCGCTTCTTGGTTTTGCAATTTTGGCTGTGCTGGCACTTGCCTATCGGCTCTTTGGCGGAAAATTTGGCTTTCCAAGTCAGCTTGATTTTCAGGTGTTAATGCTTTTAGGTTTAGCAGGCTTGAGTTTGGTCTGGGTGGGCAACCGGGAACTTGCCATCCCTAAATTTTATGGGCTTTTACTTGGCGTGCTTTCTTTTTATTTCATTCTCACGTTCATCAAACACAAAGCGGCTTTGCGTTTACCAGTTTTGGCTTTGATTGTTATGGCGCTTGTGCTTTCAGTTTTCGGCTTGATCAGCAATCCGACGCTGCTTCGCTTGGATTTCGTTCGGAGTTTGTTGTCGCCATTTACCCACTTGCAAAATTGGCTCACTGCAGGCGGTGGAGAATTGATTAATCCCAATAGCCTTGCCGGGGCGATCAGCTTCTTTCCGCCACTTTTTGTCAGCCTGCTCTGGGATAACGACAGCTACTATAAAGCCTTCTTGAGAGCTTCTAAAGGCAAGACCAGGAAGAGTAGCTATAAAACACTGCTTGTTTTTGCTCTCTTTTTAACGCTCCTTGTTTTATTGCTAACCGGTTCGCGAGGAGCTATCCTGGGCAGCTTTGCCGGAATCTTACTTGTCGCCTGTGTTCGCGATAAACGCATACTCAAAGGCAGCTTGATTTTACTTGCGGTTGGCTTGATTGTTGGCGGAATTTTCTTTCGTAATGATATTGTGATCCTCATCAGTTCGAGTGATATCAATGCTGACCTGCCAACGCTGCAGTATCGCTCGGAGATTTGGAATTATTCTCTTAGGTTAATTCGGGACTTCCCCATTACAGGGGTAGGTTTAGATAATTTTGATTCGGTTCTGCGTGGACTCTATTTTTACCAAACGGATATCTTCCGGGTTCGCTACATAGCTCATTCTCATAACACTTTCTTGGCGGTAGCGGTAGAATTGGGTTTGCCCGCTTTGATACTTTTTAGCTCGTTGATTGGTTCTTTTTTTGCGATGGCATTAACCAATTGGAAGCATTCCGGCTCCTTACGTCATGCAATCAGTTTAGGTTTAGCGGCTGGCATGCTGGCTTTCCTGATTTTTGGTGTGATGGATGCATTCACGCTTGGCAAGAATCTGGGAATATTTTTCTGGATTTATTTGAGCCTGATGGCTGCGGTTCACAGTTTGAACTTCACAGAGCAAAAACAGAAAGCAAGAGCTCAAATAAGTTGGGCGAAAGCTTTTGGGCATGCGGGGATTTGGCTCGGCTTGTGGCTGCTGGGCGTTTTGCTGAGCGTATCTTTGGTCAACTATAACACACTGCTTGCCGTTCTTTTAGCAATCCTTCTCGGCCTACTGCTTGGCATCGTGATGATTCACCGCTGGAACAAAATGATGGTGCCCGTCGAGGAAGGAAAGCTTTGATGAAAGTACAAAAATTGCTCAAGAACTTGCTTCGTCCGATTGTTCGACCAATCAAGACAAAGTATGAAGATTTATGGAGCAAACCAATTCTTGATGAAGCAGCCTCCAAGCTGAAAGCCTTTGACAATCTTGATTCGCCCTATATCATTGTTGCTGTGCCTGGTTGTTTATGTGAGTTGGAGCTTTGTTTGCGACATATTCCGATTCAACAAGACTTGTTGATAGTTGATAACGGTTTGACAGGATGGGAGAGAAGTTGGTTTAATGATAAACATCGACAAATCCCGGTTCTTGAATTAGGTAAGAAGATGATTGATCATGCCAGGGTTTTGGATATGATTCTCGACAACTTTGGCAAGGCTTTTGGAATTTTAGATTATGACTGCTTTGTTTTTGAGCCTTCATTATTCGATAATCTTTCAAAAATTGAGAGTGATGTCATGATGAATGCCTTGTTCTGCCAAACAGATAACCAATTAAATATCAAGACTCCGGAAACATTCATCGCCTTTCTAAATACGGACTTGATAAACCAAATAAAACAAAAATTTGGCGTAAACAGTCAGAGTAAATATTTTTTTGAAATCTCTAATGAGGTTAGAAGCCAACTTAAATTGATAGGCGTAGATAAAGACCATCCACTTGAACAATACAAAAACTATTTTGATACTACCCGACTTTGGACAGCGCTTGGGCTTAGCCTTGGATATAAGGTGAATTTTATAAAAGAACTGAACACTCGTGAAGCAGATGGCGTTTTCCATATCGGAGCGGGCTCAAGCCATACCTCATTGAACCGCTATTGGGCAAAACGAGGGACTTATTTTTGGAGAAGGGCTTTGGAAACTTGCCCATATTCTGAATTGCAAGAGCAATATTACCGAAATTATGGTCCGATGAAAACAGCAGATATTCATGAGAAAGTTCCAGGTTTGGTTAAAGAATTAGGGAACGTTTACTTTGAGAATGTAGAAAAAATAGTTGCCAGATGGGAAAAATAAGAAAAGTAATTTTCATTTATGAAACCAGTAATATCAGTAGAACATTTATCAAAACAATATGATCTGGGCTTGATTAGCTCGGGAACCTTAAGCCGCGATTTGACTCGTTGGTGGGCAAGGGTGAGAGGGAAACAGGATCCCTATTCGCGGATAGGGCAAAGAGATGCCTTCGAAGCGATTGGGGAGAGCATTTTAGCCTTGGACGATGTCAGTTTCAAGGTCAATCAAGGCGAGGCTTTGGGAATCATCGGACGCAACGGTGCCGGGAAAAGCACCTTACTCAAAATTCTTTCCCGCGTGACTGCCCCAGGCTCTGGGATTATCAAAGTCAAGGGGAGAATCGGCAGTCTATTGGAAGTCGGCACAGGTTTCCATCCCGAATTAACCGGGCGGGAAAACGTTTATCTCAATGGTGCTATTTTGGGGATGCGCAAAGATGAAGTCAGCAAGAAATTTGATGAAATCGTCGACTTTTCAGGGGTTGAAAAGTTCATCGATACACCGGTTAAACGCTATTCGAGCGGGATGTACGTGCGTTTGGCATTTGCCGTTGCAGCTCACCTTGACCCCGAAATTTTGATTGTAGATGAGGTTTTGGCGGTTGGTGATGCAGAGTTTCAAAAGAAGTGCCTGGGCAAAATGGGCGATGTTGCCGGCGAAGGCCGCACTGTGCTCTTTGTCAGTCATAATATGGCAGCAATTGAGCAGCTTTGTAATCGGGGTTTAATTTTGAATCAAGGAAAATTACTCAATCAGTCAGAAAATATCCCAGCTTTAATTAAAGAATATCTGCAAGCGAGCAGTGATGAAAACACTAAATCAATTTGGCTCGCAAATGAGAATACACCCAAAAACACGATCTTTAAACCTGAGAAAATGAGCTTGGTGGACCAATTTGGTGAGGATCAGCAGCTGGCTATTCGAAATGACGAACAGGTTTTTCTGCAGATTTTAGCAGAAATTCAGGAAATGGATGACTCCTTATTGCTAACATATCGCTTGTATGACGATTTGCATCGTTTATTGTTCCTTTCTTCCAGCATAGATAGCAGGGAAGAAAGCTGGCCGAAATTCTCGACGGGAAAGAATAAGATTTTGGTGCCAATTCCTTCGCAGTTATTGAATGAGGGCAAATATACAATTGAAATACATGCTCAATTGCGAACGAGTGCTTTTTCCAAGACAGTTTTGATTGGAGAAGACGAAGTGAAAATTATATTTAGTATCAGCGGTGGTTTGAGCGAATCACCAATTTGGACAAGTAAACGATCCGGTATCCTTGCACCGGTTTTGCAATGGAATAATGAAGTGGAGAGGGTAGATTATGCTGCTGAAGAATAAGACAGTTTTAGTGACTGGGGGTGCAGGTTTTATTGGCTCAAATTTAGTGAAGCGATTGGCAAAGGAAGGTGCAATCGTATCAGTGATTGATAATCTCTGGCGTGGAAACTTGGAAAACCTGATGGTAGAAGGTAAACCGGTTATCGATCTTGAGAGTCGTTTTATTTTGAAAGATTTAACTGATTTTGGCCCAACCTTAGAAGTGGTGCGAGATTTTGATTATGTCTATCACCTGGCGGATATTGTCGCCGGGATTGCCTTCACATTTGAAAATGAGCATTACATCTTTAGGCAAAATATGTTAATCAATTCTAATGTGATTCAAGCTTGTCTTATCAATGGAATTAAAAATTTGATTTATGTTGGGACTGCCTGCAGCTATCCGAAATCTTTGCAAATGCAGGAAGGGATTGTAAGGCTGGTTGAAGACCAGGTTTATCCGGCAGAGCCTGAAAGTGGCTATGGTTGGAGCAAACTTATGGGCGAATATGAATGTGAACTTGCCAAAAAATCAGGAATGAACGTTGGAATTTTGCGTTTCCATAATGTTTATGGTCCCGGTGTTTCATTTGACGTAAAGCGCTCACAGGTTATACCGGCTCTGATCTTGAAGGTGATTAATGCACCGGAGAAACCCTTTGTTGTTTGGGGCTCCGGCAATCAATATCGCGATTTTGTCTATATTGATGATGTTGTTGAGTCGCTACTATTGGTCGCTGAAAAAGGGATGAACCAGGGAGCGATTCAGATTGGCTCTGAAGAAGCCGTCAGTATTCGTGATTTAGCCTTAATGTTGGTTGAAATGAGGGGCAAGGATGTCCAACCTGAGTTTGATTTAAGTAAGCCGGAAGGGGATCGGGGCAGGATTGCCGATTGTGGTAAAGCTCGCCAGATATTGGGCTGGCAATCCAAAGTGAAGATTCAAGAAGGGCTAAAAAGGACTTATCAGTGGATTGAAAAAGAGTTAAATGCCAAACATTAATCAAAGCATAGCGTCAAAATTGAAGATAATATTTCTTAGTAAAAACATGACGGGATATGATAGTGCTCACTATCAGCAGGATGTAATTGAAGAATTCAAGCGTCAACATTTAGTTTTTTTCTACGGAGAGGGTTTCCCTGGGCATGATTTTGAAGATCGGGTTGAAGACGTTATTCGTAAATCTCCATGGGAAAAACCGGATTTAATCGTAATTGGGCATTCCTGGTTGGGGGATAACCAAGAAGAATCGGTCGATAGGCATCCGAATATACATTTTGATCAACTTGGTATTCCAACTGTAATTATTCTTAACAAAGAATATGTATTGTTGAAAGAAAAGTTGGACTATGTTTACGAGAATAAAATCCCTCTGCTATTCTCTCATTCTCAAAAAATCAACAAACTGGTTGATCATGACAAGGTAGAAGCGACATTTTGGCCCTTTGCTGCGAACCATCACGTTTTTTATTTAAAAAACACACCTAAAAAATATGATTTAACCTTTACGGGTTTATTACGCAACGCTGTTCACACGGAACAACAAAGTGATTTCCGAGTACGTGTTCAACAAAAGTTGTTTGCTGGTTGGGGTGAAGTCAGGCTATGGAAGAAGTTGAAATATTCTAATCTTAGGCTTTATTGGGATGGGATACCACGGTCGCAGAAATTGTTTAACTTTTACAGAAAATTCTATGGTAAAAAACGCCTCAATACGAAAGAATATGCCAAACTTTTGGCAGTGAGCCGGATTTGTTTGTGTGCTTTATCGCCTTTTGACCTGATTAGCCCACGATATTTTGAAGCAATGGCAAGCGAATGTTTGGTATTGTGCCAAAGGACGGATGAATATGGCGATTTGTTTACTGACATGGAAAATGTAATTATGGTGAACGATGACCTCTCAGATTTTGATGAAAAATTGAATTACGCCTTGAGATTAAATGCAATGGTTGCTCGATCAATTGTAGGTTCAGCATATCGGTATGTGATGGAAAATCATACATGGGAGAAACGTATTCAACAATTCACAGAGGTGGTTGTTGATTATATTAACCAATCCAAATTATGAAACTTGTTCTTTTTATGACCTATGGTTACTCGCTAAGAACTTGGCAGGATTCAGAGATATTAGACCGTGAATTGTATCTTTACAAGGAAATGCGAAAAGAGGGAACAAGCACATTATTCTTTAGCTATGGTCGTGAAAAAGACAATGAAATCGCTCAAGCAGAAGGTGAGTTTTCGGTACTTGGCCGACCATATAAAAGTTCGCCCTGGCTATTCTCTCTTTTTGGACCGCTTTATTTTCGTAAGGCATTAAAGGACGCGGATGTCTTCAAAAGTCATCAGGTTCAAGGTTCAATCGCCGGTGCAATAGCCAAACTGCTTTATCGCAAACCTTTTATCGCCCGTTCTGGTTATCTAAAAAGTGTTTTTGCTGAATTAGAAGGGGCGGGGAGCTGGGCGAGGTTTAAATATTGGCTTGAAGAGTTACTAAGTTTCAAAATTGCTGATATTGTTTGCGTCAGCAGCCCGATTCAAGCTGAGATTGTTCAAAAAAAATACAAAATTAACCCAAAAAAAATTCGGGTTATACCAAATGGGATTGACACCAAGCTTTTTTCACCTGGAAACCAGAGGGGTGATAAATTTACGCTTTGCTATTGTGCCAGGCTTACAAAGAAAAAAGGTCCTGACATCCTGCTTGAGGCCTTGAAGGGAATTTCAGATGTCCGGCTTTTGATGGTTGGTGATGGTCCCATGAGGAAAGAATTAGAAGAAACTGCAATGCAAGAGGGTCTGGACGTCCAGTTTCTTGGACGCATTCCTAACGAAGAAATTCCCGCTGTCTACCATCGCTCCCATGCTTATGTTTTGCCTACTCATCACGAAGGAAGCCCTAAAACACTGATGGAAGCAATGGCTTGCGATTTGCCGGTTATCAGCACAGATGGTTTTGGTGTGGATGAGGTTTTTGAAGATGGAGTTGAAGGCATTAAGCTTTACTATGGTGATGTTGAAGGTTTGAGAGAGGCAATTTTACGCTTAAAAAATGAGCCTGAAAAAGCTCAAAAAATGGGTAAAAATGGTCGGAGTCGTGTTTTGAAAGAGTATTCATTTGAACGTTTGTACGAACGAGAATTGGCAGTGTTAAGGGAGCTGGTTGACTGAATTGAAATCCCCTAAAATATCGGTGATTATGGCGGTGCATGATGGTGAAGCTTATTTAAGCTTGGCCGTTGAAAGCATTTTGAAACAAAGTTTCAAGGATTTTGAGTTCATCATCGTTGATGACGCAAGCAGCGATCAAAGCCCGGATATTTTAGAGGAATTTGTTCAGAAGGATGGGCGAATTATCCCGCTCAAGAACGATGAACAGCTTGGCTTAGCCCGCTCTCTAAACAAAGCCTTGGGCTTGGCAAAAGGGAAATATATTGCCCGGATGGATGCGGATGATATCAGCTATCCGGAGCGCTTCGCCCAACAATTATGCTTTCTGGAAGCCTATCCCGAAATTATTTTGCTCGGTTGCAGCGTTGATGTGATTGGTGAGTATGGGGAGTTTAAACGCGAGGTGATTGGTCCCAGCGACCCGGCAATGTTGCGTTGGAATTTGTTGCTTGGAAATGCGGCTGCGGTGGTGCATCCGACTGCGATGTGGCGGGCTGTAGAAATGAAAGAGTTTGGTCTTTATGCAGATTTGCCAACCAGCCAAGACCTTGAGCTGTTTAGCCGTTTGTTTGAAATAGAACCATTCCCAATTGACAATTTGAAGAGCATTCTTTTGGCTTATCGCGAACATGATAAAAATATTAGCCATGCTAATGCTGCGATGCAGTTTGAGGTTTCCAACCGAATTCGTATTGAAAACATTAAAAATTATCTTGGGGTAAACCTTGAAAAAGATAGTATTTCAGCCAGACGCATTCCGGATTTGAGCCTGGTTCAAAGCAAGCCGGAGGTTCTGATTGGCTGGATTGGTCAATGGCTTGATCTGGTGGAAGCATTTTGCAAACGAATTCCGCCGAGTGAGCAAACAGAAAAAGAAATTTACCGGCAAACCCTCGAACTGATTGGAAAATATGTCAGTCTGAATCCGATAACGGCCAAACAAAGTGGGCTTTTATGGGCAGGAAAATTGTTTGGCAAGTTGCGCTCTGACCAGGTCACAAAAATAATTCAATTCAAACTCGGAAAGAAGTTCGGATGAGCGAGCCATTGATTAGCGTTGTTATGGCTGTTTATAACGCTCAGACATTCCTGACGGAAGCGATTGAGAGCGTCCTCAGGCAATCGGTTTCGGACTTTGAGTTCCTGATTATTGATGATGCTTCAAGCGATGATTCAAAAAAATTTGTTGAGGATTATGCTAAGCGCGACCCACGAATCAGGTTAATTAGCAACTCGGAAAATCTCGGCTTGGGAGGGAGCCTGCAAAAAGGCGTGGAAGAAGCGAAAGGGAAATATATCGCACGGATGGATGCTGATGACATCAGTATGCCAAAACGCTTTGAAATGCAGTTAGCGTACCTTGACTTGCATCCTGAAGTTTTGGCGCTTGGTGGTGACCATAAGCTGGTTGATGCTCAAGGGAAAATCTTTGAGGATTTGATTTACCCAAAATTGCCAAACCGGATGCGCTGGAATTTGCTTTTGGGGAATGGATTGATTGCCAGTAATTCTGCTGTTCTGTTTCGCAAAGAATTCTTTGAGAACTACGGGAATTATGCAGCTCTCAGAGCGGCTCAGGACTTTGACTTGTGGTCCCGAACACTCTTTGCCCAACCTTTTCCGATCGGCAACATTAGTGAAATGGTTTTGGCATATCGTCAAACGGATGAGATGATAAGCAAAGCTAATCGCGGGCATCAGGAGCAAATTGCAATTGAAAGGCGAAGGGAAAATATCGCAGCTTTGCTTGGTGAAGATGTGGATGCGGATGTCGTGCGAGCCTATCGAACAACCGGTTTAGCTTATCCAAATTTGGAAGAAATTATCTCCACCTGGCAGAAAGTTTACCTGACTTTCATTCAACGTTTCAATCCAAGTGATGGGGAACTGGCAGGCATAAAGGCAGAATTTTTTCAACGGCTGAGCCACTATACATTTTTGAACCCTTTTGCTGATGGCAAAAATAAAAGGATAAATATATTTAAGTTGCGAAATATTTTGAAAAAGCAAGTCTATAATGAACTCTGGCAACATAAATTTCGCTCACGTTTTTCAAAGAGGAAAAATGACTAGAGCTAAAGGCGAAAAACCGCTAGTGGCGATAGTGAACGGTTTGCTCAACCCAATCCCGCCAATTAAAGCAGGCGGTCCGCAACTTGTGATCTGGAACACCTGCAAACATCTCAGCCCTGATGCTTTTGACTGGCTAGTTTTGAGCAAATGGGATGATGCTTTGACTGATGTGCCATATGACCCGGAGAAATTCCACCAGGTGAGGATAGGTGAACGTGAATTGCGAATGAGCAGGCTGGCGCAAAAACTGCCGTATCGGATGGTGAAAGCCTGGTATGGTGTGGTGCGTCCTGACCATCTGGCATTGAATTTGGCAATGGTTCGGGAATTGAAGCGCTTGCAGCCGGATGTGGTGATTGTGCATGAGTCTTACTCGCTTTGTCTTATGATTGCTCGGGCTTTGCCGAAGGCGAAGATAGTTTTTTATCATCATAGTAGCCGGCTGGATTTGGATTTAGATGAAAAAAATTGGAAAAGATTAGTCAAAAGTGCGAACTCAGGAATAATCAGTATTAATCAGAAAGTATTTGGCTCGGTTAAGCAAAAGTTTGGCAGAATGCCTAAAGAAACCTGGGTGATTTTGAATGCAGTTGATGATATCCTTCGTGAGAACAGCTCAACAAAGCCGAAAAAAGATGAAAATTTCCGCTTTATCTATGTCGGACGACTGAACTCCGCTAAGGGATTGGAAAAGTTAATTGAAGCCTTTGGAACGGTTTATAAAAATAGACCATTGAGCCGCTTATTGATAGTTGGCGCTGTCAATGCAGATGAAGATGGCGAAAAGGCATTTGAGCGGCGTCTGAAAAAGATAGCAAGCCTGATATCAAAGTCTGCAATTGAGTTTAGTGGCTTTGTGCCAAACAATGAACTTGCTATTCTCTATACTGAAAGTGATTGCGCCGTTTTGGTTTCTGAATTGCCCGAAGGAAATTCACTTTTCCTGATGGAATCTTTGGCGATGGGTTTGCCGGTAATTGCAACTTCAATGGGCGGTATTCCGGAAGTGGTCCGCGATGGTTTGGATGGACTTTTGCTGGAAGAAGGTGTCTCACCGGTGAAACTTGCCGAGGCAATGATAAGCATGCTAGACAATCGTGAAAAATGGGATGTCGGGCGTGATGAACGAATGGCATCTGCCCGGGAACGTTTTGACTACCGACGGGTTGCGAAACAGCTTGAGGATCTGATATTGGAGGTAATTAATGGCTGAGACAAAAAAGGGAAAGATAGTTTTCATTTCATACAACTATTTTCCTCCTACTTTCAGTGGAAAGTTGGTCGTTTCCGGCAGGCGTTTTCAGGATCTTGATCCGAATAAATTTGAAGTCGTAATACTTACACGTAATTTACAAGGTTTGCCAAAAGAAGATAACCGAGGGCATCTGAAAATTTACCATTCGTCATCATTCGGCGAAGGGAGATTTGGTAAAAGATTGAATGCGATAATGTTTTGGTTATGGTCTTCCTGGAAATTGAAAAAAGAGGAAAACGTTGACATTGTTCATTTTGATGAGCCGGCAGTAACCTCTTTCCCATTTATGGGGAGTTGGGGATATGAATATGGCTGGAAAAGATTCACAAAACTTGCTGAATTAGCACAAAAAAAAGGCGCACGCACTATTTTTGAACATGCTATTTCAGATAAGGACGGATATTTTGCCCCTGAAGCTTGCAGGATTCCTTTTTACAAAAAGATTGATAAGATTGTCTGTGTTAGTGATGCCCTCTACGAAGCAGCACTTGAGATTTACCCTACGAAAGCCTCGAAAATAGTTTGCGGAATTGAGGACGATGTCTTTCTTCCATTAGAAGAAAACGAACGAGCATTAATTCGGAGAGAAAATGGAGAAAATCCTGATGCCCTGATTTTTAGTTTCGTCGGTTTGGTTGTTAGGCGAAAAGGTTTTGATTTAATTTGTAAGGCGTTTAACCGGTTGGCGGCAGAATTGCCAGATATCAGGCTTTGGGTTTTGGGTCCATGCAGTCATGCGGAATCGAAGCATATTCATGATGATGAAGTGGCGGGATACAAGCTTGATTTCGGCGAAAATTTGGATAAAGTTCGATTTTTTGGAAACACAAGCGATCGAGAAAAACTGGCTCGAAATTTGGCAGCCACCGATGTCTGCCTTTTTCCGACCCGTCAGGAAGGCTTCGGATTGGCACCGGTCGAGGCAATGTCTTGTGGTGTGCCACCAATCATCACTCGAATTCCGGGTGTAACTGACCTTGCAAATGTCCATGGCGTGACAGGTTTTTATATTGACCTTGAGAACGAAGAGCAGCTTTTTGAAGCAATGAAGAAATTAGCTCTCGACCAAGATCTGAGAAAAAGTATGGGGAGACAAGCGCGGGAACGGATAGAAGAAAAGTTCACTTGGAAACAACACCTGAAGGCATGGGAGGATTTTTATACTACGAATGGCTAAATCATTGGATAAACCACTCAATATTTGTCTATTAATCGGAGGGCAATATCCGCCATATCCTCATGGGGGTGTAGCGAGTTTCGCAGTTGACTTGGGGGAAGGTTTGGTGAAACGAGGGCAGAGGGTTACTTGCGTCAGTTTTTATTCGGAAGAGCAATTAGGCAGTAGCCAGCCCATATATGAGGATATGAACGGGGTAGAGTTGGTTCGCGTACCCTTATTGAATGAAAAGTTTCCGCCTCGGTTACAGGCATTGATGCAAAGGTTTTATAATAACTCCCTGATTAGAAAGCTTCATAAGGAAAGAAATTTCGATTTGATTGAAGGGGAGGATGGAGGAGGGCGGCTGGCTCTGGGAAAACTACCAAAAGTACCTCTTGTTGTCAGACTCCATGCAACAACAATTTACAATGATTTTGTCTTGAAGCGGAAGCCATCTCGATTGATGCATCTCCTGGAGCGGATTTGGTTAAGACGTGCTGATTATTATGTCGCCGTATCTAATTTTGTTGGGGAAACAACCTTTAATTTATTAAATATGAAGCCAAAATATACGGTTATTCCTTATGCGATTGATTTGGAACACTTTCGCCCTCTTCCAGAAATTGAAGTCAAAAAACAGCTGATTGTTTTTACCGGTGTCATTGCAAAGAGGAAAGGTGTTAAGGAATTGCTCGAGGCTATTCCGCAGGTCTTTGCGAAATATCCTGATGCTGAATTATGGTTGGTAGGGGATGATTCTGTTGTTGTGAATGGTGAGCGCTATGCAAACACTTTGTATAGTCAGCTGCCTGAGGCAGTCCAGGGGAAAGTTAAGTTCATGGGCAATAGCACGCGTGAGAATTTGCCTGTTTTAATTCAGCAGGCGGAGGTTTGCTGCTTTCCATCACATGTAGAAACTTTCGGCATTGGAATCATTGAGGCAATGGCTATGGAAAAGCCGGTTGTTTACATGAAACATGGTCCAGGTCCGGAGGTTTTAGAAGACGGCGTTTCGGGCTTATTGGCTGATACTTTTTCTCCTGAAGATATCGCTGAGAAAATTAATTATCTTCTTGGACAACCTGATGAAGCGAGGAAGATGGGGCAGGAGGGGCGAAAGAGAGTTCAAGAGCGTTTTGAACGAGAAAGATGGGTTGAAAAAAACCTTGATTATTATCGGTCTTGTGTTGAAGAATATAATTCGAAAAAAGAAGCTAAATCATGAAGATTTTATTTGTTAGTTATCACTATTGGCCTCCACATTTTGGAGGGGAGTTATTGATATCGATTGATCGATTCAAGAGCTTGGTTGAGCGTGGGCACCAGGTGATTGTTCTAACCTCAGGCAATCCGGGCATGCCAGAGCGAGAAATTGTTGATGGAATAGAAATTCGCCGATCTCCGATTGTGGGGAAAAGTCGTTTCGCACGAGGTTTGCGGCGCTTGGTCTATTCAATTTGGGTTCGCAAGCAGATGCGCAAGCTGGGTTATGATGTTTTGCATTATGCAAATATTGGTCAGGTTGGCTGGTTGGACGGTTGGATTTCCGGAAAGTTAACCTTAGGTTTGAACCATAAACTCGGTCACAAAGCTGTTTGGGTCCACAGTTTATCTGATACCGAAACAGAGGATTTTAGTAATCGAGGATTACAGTTGAAAGTGCGCAACCGGATATTGCAATTGGTGGACCTGATAGTTTCGGTAGGTCCTCGTTTAAACGAGGCGGTGCAAAAGGTCTTTCCGGACAAAGCCAAGGAGCTTGTTTGTGGGGTACGTGACGATCTTTTCATCCCGATGAGCGAAGAAGACAAAACAAATTTCAGGCGGCAGTATGGGGTTTTAGAAAATGATGTAGTTTTTAGCTTTTTAGGATCGGTCGGGACGCGCAAGGGCTTTGATTTACTTTATAAAGCCTTTACTGAAATTGAAAAAGAAACGCCATCGGTAAAGTTATGGATTGCCGGGCCAAAGAGCAAGCAAGAAAATCAGAATCTGGACGATCTTGAAATCAATCAGATGATTGAAAAGGCGGAAGCTTCCGATAAGATTCGGTTTTGGGGGAGAATTGATGACAGGCAACAGCTAGCAAAGATTTTAGGCGCTTCCGATGCCTTCGTTTTTCCCAGTCGCAAAGAGGGTTTTGGGATTGCTCCACTTGAGGCAATGGCAACCGGTATTCCGGCGATTATTGCAAAGATACCGGGTGTTACAGATTTGGCAAACGTTGAGGGAGAAACCGGGTATTATAATGATGTAAACGATGCTCAGGCTTTGAAAGCTGCAATGGTCAAAATGACCCTTTCAACTGAAAATAGAAGCCAAATGGGTGAAAAAGCGCGAAAGCGAATTGTCGACAACTTTGGTTGGCAAGCGCATATTGATCGCTGGGAGGCGACATATCGTGCTTTAATTGATGAGGAAAAAAGATGAGACCAGCAATTGCCTGGGCAATCAAAAAGAAAAAAAAAGCTAAGAAGCAAGTAGAAAAGGCTGCCGGAGATTACCCTGCGTATTTTTACACGCTTATTTATATCTTTGGTGCAAACCTGGCTCTGCCGTTTTTTGACATACCTCTCTTAGGTCTTTCGCTTTCTGCTCCGATTTTTTTCGTGATTGCAGCATTTGTGGTTTTTAGACCAGCCTCTGCCTGGTTCAAAGAACAACAGGGCTGGATTATTTTAGGCTTGGTCCTCTTGAGTGCAATTGTAATCAGCACGCTGGTAAATGAAATGAATCGAGGTGAGATTAATCGCTCAAGCCTAATTTCGCTGGTGCAGTATGCCTATTGGATTGTGGTATTCGTGATTATGGGCTATATCTTCCGCTCTTCCAAAATTCGTAAAACGATGTCCACAATTTTTGCTTTTGCGGTTGTGGCAATAACTGCATTTCGCTGGTATGAAGCCTTGTTTCATGGAAGAATTGGTGCTTGGTCGGGCACGACAATTATGTCCCAAAACAGTTATGGTTTTCAATTCTCAGTTTTTGTTCCATTTTTATACATAAAATTATTTGATAAAGAAACCAAAAAGCGCTGGTTCTGGATTTTGGTGATGATTGTGATGATTGTTGCGGTTGGTTTTAACGGATCGCGCGGGAATTGGGTTGCGATGGCCATCGGTGCAGCAGTGATGGGATTGGTATTTTTGATAACACAACCGAAGAGAGTCCCGGCTTTCATCCTGGCAGTTTTAGCGATTTTAGTAGTTGGTTTTATTGTGCTCAATCTTTCTTCGCAAATTTCGGAGGCGTTCAATTCTCGTTTTGAGACACTTTTTTCATTGGAGGAAGATAAGACCTATCTTCAGCGAGAATTGTTAGTCAAAAAGGGACTGTCCTTGTTTGAGGAATCACCGATCATCGGTGTCGGCTCAGACCGTTTTAGCCGAGAGAGGGTTTCTTTAGAAATTCCTGAACTTTTGCGATATTCAGATACCGAATTTATTTTGACGAGCAAACAATCGCATAATTCATATATCCAGTTTTTGGCAGAATTTGGTTTACTTGGAAGCATCCCGCTTGCTTTGATGTTAATCTATTTATCTGTCAGAGGCTTACAAATCACCTATGAAGAAATGAAAGATGGGAAGTTTATAGATTTGGCAATTTTCATTTCGTTTATTCAAATGTCTGTTCATATGTGGGTTCTTGCAGCATACACGGGCACTCTGGTTTGGGCGATGTATGGAATGTTGGTTGGAGCTATTATCAGTCGAGACCACAAGAAGGCTGCTATGAAATCATGACCGGGAAAAATAAGATGTTTGAAAATGAAAAAATCCCGTCTGATAAGTGCCTGACCTTTATTTATCATGTGCCTTTCTGGGTAAGTAAAGGGGCGATTTGGACAAACTATCCACCAATTGGTAAGTATGTCGATTCATTATGCCCATATTTTAAAAAAATCTTGATTTATTCACCGACTTTAGAGAACAACGAGAGAGGTCTGTTTCGCCTTAAGAACACAAATGTAGAAATTAGATATGTGGGCAAACAATCCAGCGCAATTCTTTATTATCGGCATTTATTTAGTTTTTATAATCGCTACCAGCGAGAGGCAAAAGATTGGGACCTTTTGCATATTCGAATTCCTACTTTGACCGCGTTTCCGGCTTATTTGGGGGCTAAAAGACACAAAGTGCCGACATTTCTGGTTTTGGTGGGAGAGAATTTTGCTTATCAGAGTCTTGCTGGATATAAAGGCATCAAATTACTACTTAGCAACATTTTTTCGCGACTGCACGATTCATTTATAAAAATTATGGTTGATAACAATTTAAGCTTTGCGAATGGGAAAGATTTGGTAAAAAAGTACTCCAGATCTGAAAAACCGGTGATTGAAATGCGCAGTAGTACAATTTTGGATGCCGATATTAATTACGATGGTGTCCATAATGATGTTCAAAGCCCAATAAAAATCCTGACTGTGGCTGCGGTTGCGGGAAGGAAAGGAACATCTCTATTGCCCGAAATAATTTCAAAACTAAATGCTATGGGGATTTTCGTGGAATGGAATTGGGTTGGATATGTTGATGGATCAGCCGGAGAGGAAGAAAAACTAAAGACAATCCATCTGGCAGAAGAGTATGGCATATTATCGCAATTACATTTTCTGGATGTCCTCAGCCATGAGGAGCTCTTTAAGAAATATCGTCAAGCAGATATTTTTGTCTTGCCCACTTATATGGAGGGGGTTCCAAGAGTGATTTTGGAAGCTCAAGCGGCGGGTTTGCCTGTCGTAACGACAAAGGTTGGGGGTATTCCGGATGCTGTTCAAAATATGTTTGATGCTTATTTAGTCTCAGCGGGAAACGTTGATGAGTTTGTTTCAGCCATTCAAAGGCTCTCTCTTGATACGGAACTCCGTCTTAAATTAATAAATAACGGATTGACTTCAGCTGGGAATTTTACAATTGAGGCTGAAACAAAGAAAATGATGGATTGCGTTTTTGCCAACTTGACTTTTCCAAATAAGCCCGGGGACTAAAAGTGAAAGTGTTGGTAATTACCTCTGAATGGCCAAGTTCCGAATTTCCTTATGCGGTACCATTTTTGACAGATCACATCAAACAGCTAAGGGCCGCGGGAGTTGAGGTTGAAGTTTTTCATTTTCGTGGTCGGCAAAACCCAATCAATTACTTAAAAGCCTGGCTTAAACTGCGGCAACACCCATTCTGGAATAAAGCAGATTTGTTGCATGCACATTGGGGTCAAAGTGCATTGCTAAGTATTTTTTCACATAAAAAATTAGTTATCACTTTTCATGGAAGTGATTTGTTTGGTATTCCTGACAAAAATGGGAATTACACCTTAAAAGGTAAAATTTTGACTCGAGCAAGTAAATGGATGTCAAAACAGGCAGACGCTAACATCGTTGTCTCTACCAGGTTAATGGAAAAAATTCCGACAAGATTGAAAAATGTCAGCGTCATACCGATTGGAATCAATCTCGAAAAATTTCACCAAATGGACTCAAGAGCTTGCAAAGCTCAATTAAATTTTGATGAAAACGAAAAACATGCTATTTTCGTGGGCGATATTACACGAAATGAAAAGCGCTATTGGCTCGCCAAAGAAGCTGTAGAAAGATATAATGTCAATCATAAAGATTCAACATTGAGCTTAATTAATCTGGTTGGGGTTGATCATGATCAAATGCCAATTTACCTAAATGCGGCTGATGTTTTGCTTCTCACTTCCAGTCATGAGGGTAGTTCAACCGTTATTAAAGAAGCATTGGCTTGTGGCTTGCCTGTTGTCAGTAGTGATGTGGGGGATGCTGCCGAACGCTTAGGATGCGTTGTGGGATGTTCGGTTTGTTATAGTGATTCTCCTGATGAATACGCTGATGCTATTTCTGTCGCTCTGAAACATGGAAAACCTGTTAAGTTAACCGAAGAGTCTATCAAACAAATTGATGAAAGCAACAACATAAAGGAATTGATTTCAATTTATCAGAGGGTCCTCAATGAGCATTAATCTCCCATTCGTTTCCATCATCTTACCAGTCTACAATGAAGAGAAATTCATTGAAAAGTGTATTCAAGCTGTGCAGGATCAGGATTACCCGCCGGAAAAGATAGAAATCTTGATTGCTGATGGGCTGTCGACTGATAAGACAGTTGCTCTGCTCAATGTGATGCAAGCTACAGATGGGCGGATCAGAGTCTTTAGCAATCCCGGGAAAATTGTTCCGATTGGGTTAAATATGCTTATTCGCGAAGCAAAGGGCGATATTGTTGTACGGATTGATGGGCATTGCATTCCTGAGAAAGATTATGTTTCAAATTGTGTCAGACACATTCAGGAAGACGGCGTTGAAGCGGTCGGTGGTCCGATGAAAACAATCCAAATGGATGAAGAGTATGAATGTATAGCCTTGGCAACAAGTTCAAAGTTTGGCGTTGGAAATTCAACTTTTCGAACGATGGATGGGCTGACAAAGTTTGTCGACACGGTTTCTTTCCCAGCTTATAGCAAGGCATTAATTGAAGAAGTCGGTTTATATGACGAGGAATTAGTGCGGAATCAGGATGATGAATATAACTATCGCTGCCGGGAAAAAGGGTACAAGATCCTCCTTGCGAATGATGTTCGCTCAGTTTATTTTGCGCGAAGCTCCTTTAAAAAGCTATGGAAACAATATTTTCAATACGGCTATTGGAAGGTACGGGTTTTGCAGAAGCATCCCAGGCAAATGAGCCTCAGGCAGTTTGTCCCTCCGGCTTTTGTTTTGGCAATTTTGTTTTTTAGCATGTTCGCCCTGCTTTTTAGCTGGGGTTGGATGGCATTGCTTGCATTTTTAGGTCTTTATTTAATCATTAACTTGGCGGTCTCGCTTTCTATTTCGAGTAAAAAGGGTTGGCAACTCTTCCCTGGCTTGGTTTTGTCTTTTTTGATATTGCATCTCTCCTATGGAACAGGCTTTATCACAGGTTTGTTTACGTTTTGGAACCGTTGGAATGACAGGGATAAGGGGAAAAGCTCCAAGAGCTAAGCGCGAATATCTTAAGCGTTAGATTTAGTAAGCAGTGGCTTACTTCTTAATCAGACATTAGACTGGAATTGATGAGCATTTACGGGAGGTATCAACAGGCTCAGAAATTGCGGTCATTTGTGATCCTTCGAATTTTGATCACAAGTCATCACCCAAAACCTTCTACTTCTCATCCCTGCATTCCTTTTTAAAATCCTAAAAATTAAGGTAGAATTAACCAATTATAAAAAACCGGGACTTTCCTAAGCATGTTAAACCTTGCAAGGGGAAGCCCGGATTTGGGAAACCGTTATATTTTTATTGGGTTTTGTATTGTTTATAGATAATAATTTGCATAAATTATTAGATGAAGGGAGAAGATTAAAGAGTGCAAAGGGATACAGTTCGTACACAAACAAGTACGTCGATTCATCGGAGTAGCACAAACCGGTTTGTTTTTGCTTTAAATGCAGTTTTCAAGCGTTTAGTGGATATTGTCGTTTCATTTCTCGCACTGATTTTGCTTTCTCCCGTTTTCATTGGAATAGCTATTGCCATAAAACGCGAATCGTCCGGCCCTGTTTTGTTTAAAGGTAAGCGAATGGGTATCAACGAAAAGCCTTTTTATATTCTCAAGTTCCGCACAATGTGTGAACCTTCTGATCTGGAGATTAATGGACCGGCGGTCACCGCCTCGGACGATCCGCGAGTTACGAAACTGGGGCGTTATTTGCGTGATACAAAGCTTAACGAATTGCCGCAACTTTGGAATGTCTTGATAGGGGAAATGAGTTTTGTCGGTCCTCGACCTGAAGACTACGAGATTGCACTTGGCTGGGATCCACAGGTCCGCAAAGAAATTCTTTCCATGAGGCCCGGCATCACCAGCCCTGCATCGATTATTTATCGCAATGAAGAGACTCTGCTGCAGGGTGATGGCTTTATGGATGATTATTTGAGCAAAATTTTACCCGATAAGCAACGTCTCGATTTGCTTTATGTACGAAATCACAATTTTTTTACTGATATCGACGTACTCGCGGCAACTTTCCTGACGCTTCTACCTGGTTTACGGAACCGCAAAATTGACGAGCGATATCTTTTTGGGGGACTGATTTTGGTTTTGTTCCGCAAAATTGTGCCCTGGTTCTTGATTGATGTGGTTGTAGTTACCTTTGCTGTCGGACTTTCAGGAGTTGTTTGGAGGTTGAGTACGGTGATTGATCTTGGTGTGCCAACTTTCATAGTTCTTGCCTTGGCAATTGCGGTTGTGATTAGCCTCATCAACAGTTTGCTTGGCTTGCAAAAGATATCCTGGTACAACGCAAGCGCTTCATATATCTTTGACCTTCTCATATCGGTCACCATTACAATGGTTTTATTATGGGTTTTCAATCGCTTTGTGATTACAGTACCACGCATTCCTTTCAGCATGTTTTGGCTGATTGGTTTGACGACTTTTATTTTTCTAGTGACGGTGCGTTATCGCGACCGCATAATTAGCAGCTTGTCTTACCGCTGGTTACTTTTGCGCGGAACAAGTGCATCTTTCGCGGAACGAATTTTGATTGTTGGTGCAGGCGAATTGGGCGAGTTGACAGCTTGGTTGATTCAACGCAGTCACTATTCCCCTCTTTTTGGAGTGGTTGGTTTTGTGGATGATGACCCACATAAACGCAATTTGCGCCCGGGTGGCATAACGGTTCTGGGTTCAAGTGAAGCTATTCCGGAATTGGTAGAAAAATATTCCATAGCTGTTATTATGCTGGCATTGAGTGATGGAGATGAAGCTGAAAAAAGCCGAATAAAAGCTTTATGCAAATCGACAGGTGCCATTGTAGTTGTTATGCCTGATATGATTAAAAATCTTGAAAATGCTTTAGAGAATACTGGAATTAACGGAAATGGAAAATAAAACAAGTTTTTTCTCGGGTAAAAGGGTTTTGGTCAGTGGGGCAGCTGGATTTATTGGCTCACGATTGGTTGAAAAATTGGTGCTAAATGGCGCAAAGGTTAAAGCTTTCCTTCGTTACAGCTCCAGACCGGAATTTGGCAATCTTGTTTTTTTGCAAGAGGAAATTTTTAATGAAATCGAGATTATTCGAGGGGATTTAGAAGATTTTGCCGCGGTCAGAGATGCGATGGCAGGAGTTGAGATTGTCTTTCACCTTGGGGCTTTGATATCGATTCCTTATTCTTACCTTCATCCGGTTGAAAATGTGCGGACAAATGTTTTAGGGACGATGAATGTTCTTGAGGCTTGCCGGGAAAAAGGGACAAAGCTGATTCATACCTCGACGAGTGAAGTCTATGGCAGCGCATTGCATGTTCCGATTGATGAAGAGCATCCTTTGCAAGCTCAGTCGCCCTATTCTGCCAGCAAGATTGCAGCGGATAAGTTGGTTGAAAGTTATGTTCGCAGTTTTGACTTAGCTTCCATTACTGTGCGTCCTTTCAATACTTATGGTCCCGGGCAGAGCAATAGAGCGGTAATTCCGACGATTATCACGCAAGCATTATCCTCAAAGCAAGTTCATCTGGGAATGCTGGAAAGCAAGCGGGATTTTACTTATCTGGATGATACAGTTGATGGCTTTCTCAAAGCGGCAATGGCTGAAAAATGGGATGGCGAGGTCTATAACCTTGGCACCGGAAGTGAAGTTAGCATTGGCGAGATTGCCCAATTGATTTTTGATTATCTACAAGTAAATCCAGAAATTATTATCGATAAAGAGCGCTTAAGACCCGAAAAATCGGAAGTTTTACGCTTATTATCGGATAATCGTAAAGCGGCCCAAGAATTAGGCTGGAAACCGGAAATTAGCCTTAAAGAAGGATTGGCTCTTACAATAGAATGGATTCGTCAAAATCTCAAGCGCTATTTACCCAAGGAATACGGGCGATAGCAAGGATTATTAGGTAAGGTGATTTAATGAAAGCAGTTATTTTAGCCGGCGGTAAAGGGACCCGACTTGCCCCTTTTACCAGTGTTTTACCAAAACCGATGATGCCGATAGGCGAGCAAACAATTTTGGATATTATTCTATGGCAGGCAAGCCGCTCAGGGATTAAGGAAGTAACGCTGGCTGTCGGACATTTGGCAAGTTTGATGCAATCCTATTACAAAGATGGCTCCCAGTTTGGCTTGAAAATTGACTATGCATTTGAATCCAAACCCCTTGGGACGGCTGGACCTCTGGCTTTTGTAGAAGGTTTGGATGATACTTTTATGGTTTGTAATGGCGATATTTTGACCTTGCTCGATATGCAGGAAGCGATTGCTTTTCACAAAGAACAAGGCGCTGTTTGTACAATTTGCAGCCACCAACGCACTCATAAAATCAATCTTGGTGTAATTCGAACTAAGGTTGGTTCATTTAGGGTGTCAGATTACATCGAAAAGCCCTCCTATGACTTTTTAGTAAGTATGGGAATTTACATTTTTGAACCCAAGGTTTTGGATTACATTCCGAAGGGTGAATATTTTGATTTTCCCAGTTTGGTTAAAGCGCTTTTAGCTGCGTCTGAAAAAGTGGTTTGTTTTCCTTACAGCGGTTATTGGCGAGATTTGGGTAATTATGAAGATTATGTTACCGCCAACGAAGATTTTGAGAGTATGCGCGACCAATTTTTAGGAGAATAAAATGGATTGGAAAGTACCTTTGGCTGATGTTCAACTGGGTGTGGAAGAGGAGACGGCAGTTCTTGATGTTTTGCGCTCCGGTTGGCTGACGATGGGGGCAGTAACGCAGGCTTTTGAAGAGGAGATATGCGCATTTACCGGAACGAAGCATGCTTTTGCGGTCAATAACGCCACAGCTGCTTTGCATTTAGCTTGCATGGCTTTGGGTTTGGGACCCGGTGATGAGGTGATTGCTCCTTCATTGACATTTGTCGCAACTGCTAATGCGATTAAATATACCGGTGCAAAAGTTGTTTTTGCCGATATCGAAAGCGAAGACTGGTTGTGCATCTGCCCGGAAGCCATTAAAGCAGCGATTACCGAGAAAACAAAGGCAATTATGGTCATGCATTATGCAGGTTATGCTTGTAACATGCCGGAAATTCTGCGCATAGCCAAACAGCACAATTTGTATGTTATTGAAGACGCTGCCCATGCTATTGGAGCGAGTTTAGAGGGGAAAGCTTTGGGCGCTTGGGGAGACATTGGCTGTTATAGCTTTTTTGGCAACAAAAACATGACCACTGCTGAAGGGGGAATGTTGGTAACAGACAATGATGATATTGCAGCAAAAGTGAAGATTTTGCGCTCGCATGGAATGACCAGCCTGACCTGGGATCGCCATCAGGGACATGCCAGCAGCTATGATGTGGTTGCCCTGGGCTATAACTATCGGATTGATGAAATTCGTTCGGCCATTGGCCGCCAACAACTCAAAAAGCTAACCGAGGCGAATGCAAGACGGAAAGAAATTGTTAAACGTTATCGAACAATTTTGGGTTCAAAAACAGCGGAACTAAGTCTGCCTTTTGGCGCAGAAAGAGGCGAGAGCAGTTATCATATCTTCCCGGTTTTGCTCCCCGAGAACGTGAACAGGGCAAAATTTCGCGAGATTCTGAAGCAAGAGGGTGTTCAGACAAGTTTCCATTACCCTCCGGTGCATCAGTTTGAGATATATCGCGATTCGACAGTTAATTCGAGTCAACTTTTATGGATGACGGAACATGTTGCATCCCGGCAGGTAACGCTGCCGCTCTTTCCGCAGATGAGCGAAGATCAGCAAGATTTGGTGATTTCAAGCGTGGTCAAAGCTTTGGAAGATGCGGGTAGCTAAAAAAGCGGATATCATTTGAGTGATAAAATCGAAAGAATGAAAGCAAAAATCTTACTTTATGTGGTGGTGCTTGCAATCCTGAGTGCTTGCAATGCTAATCCAAAAATCGAAGCATTCACAGGGAAAACCGTGGCGACTTTGCAAACCCCGGTGAGAATTGAGAACCAAATTTTTGTTACTGAATCTGCGCCCGAATCGAAAGATTCTGAGAGTGATTTGCTTCCGGAAGAGCTTGCAGCAACGAAAATGGCTATGAATGAAGCCGATTTTGCAATCGTAGATGATGATGAAAACAGCCTGGGCAACCAAGTAATGCCTAACACTACCCCCACAATTACACCAACTTTGGGCATCCCGGTCTGGGAGGGCAAGTGGATAGTTTGGTTTCAAAACAATAGCGGTTCTTACTCACGCGGAACAATGGAACTGACCAGCAATTCGGAAGGGATTAGAGGCGAAGTGATTCTGGATGATTTCTCCTTCGAACTTAGTGGCGGGCTTGTTGATGATGGCAGACAAGCGAAAGGGGAATGGGAAGGCGGAAATGATAAAGGAGTATTTTGGTGGCGCTTAAATTACGAAGGCTTTTTTACAGGCTCCAGAAACACGCGTTTTGGCTTTTGTGGTAGTCAGGTTCATGAATCACGTCCCGATCCTTGTCGAGAAGTCGCCCCATAATTCTGACGGCAGACTATTAGCTCATGAAGAACCCGACAGGATTTTTACGACGTGAAACACGGATAGACTCTGCTCAATTGGCAGAGTTGGTTCGTTTGGTAAGCGAACGTGGCTTTGCGAGCAGCTTCGAAGTGAGTGGCAGCAGTATGATGCCTTTTATTCGTTCAAGAGATAAAGTTTGTATATCTCCGATTGAGAAAAACGAAATTCGCAGAGGCGATGTTTTGGCTTTTGTTATTGGGGAAGATTGCCACATGTTAATTCACCGTGTAGTGAAAATATCAGATCAAGGATTTTTGTGTAAGGGTGACAATCAAGCTCAAAACATTGATGGCTGGATTGCTTATGATGATGTGATTGGCAAAGTAACTGAAATCCGAAGAGAGGGAAAAGCTGTGAAATTCGGTTTGGGCGTAGATAAGGGGTTAATCGCCAGGCTATCAATTCACAATCGTTTGGTTCCGTTTGTGAGTGGTTTGCGCCGCATGAAATGGGGCATTCTTAATTTATTTTCTTAAAAACACTATTTTTTAGTGGGGGACATCCAGTCGTGAAGGGCATAGGAGATTCCAGCTTTTTGAAGTGCAGTCTCGACATTCTTTTCTCGAGTTCCGAACCCGGGGAGAGTTTTACCATAATTTGTGACAAGGTAGACAAACCTTTTCCAATAACAAGCAAGAATTTTTATCGAGTTAGGTGGCACGTTATAAAGCCGGGCAAGTGTCATGCGGGGGAGAAAAAGGCGATTCCATGCTATTTTCAACCTTGAGAAGAGATTGTGATTCTTCTCCAATTCAACCAAGTCAGGTGTCATAGCAATTCCGGATTGACTGCGATCGAGCAGATGATTTCTGGCATTTTCAAAGATTTTCTGTTCTAAGCCTTCTGGCAGCAGGTTCGGATAGACCTCTATAGGAATAGGAATATTTAACTGCGTTTCAACCAGTTTGAGCGTCAGCGCGGTGACTTTCTGGGAGCCCCATGAGTGAGAAATGGCTACTAATTTTTGCCAGTCAATCTCATTTTGGAAACGATGAATCACCATGGCGATGTCCATCAATCCGCGCAAACCGAGGTTCAAATAGTGCTGGTAGGTCAAATGGATGCAGAGGTGCAAAATTAAATCTTCCAGCCCAAGCGTAAAGACCTCTGAGTTGGCAACTTTTACCGGTTTCGCTCTTTCCCATATAGTTTCCGGGTCGATTGTGAAGGGTTCGTCTTCTTCCAAAATAGTCCAGTGAAGCTCAATCACAGGACTGTTCAGGTCTTTTCGAAGTGGTGGAAGGTGCTTAATATCGATGTTTTGGTCATCGAGACTGAAATAGGTACTTGCGTGATAACCCAGCTCCCGCATCAGTTCATAGCTACGTGCTAAATTTTCTTTTTTGACCAAAACGTCAACGTCCGCCATCGAACGAACTCCAATATTGCCGTAAACATGTTCGAGCAGATAAATACCCTTTAATCCGGCAATGTCAATATCATCCTCGCAAAGCTTGTCAACGAGTATTTCCGTGTCATGTAAAGCCAAGGTGTTGCGAGCGGCAACTGCTATATAGCGCTTATAAACTTCGTCTGTGACCGGACAAATGAAGGGGTAGTTTTTTTGCAGTTTTGATATCAAGGGGTATAGTAAGGGGGTGATTAATTGCAGATCCGCTTCTTTAATCAGGGCTTTCCATTCATCTATCGACCAATTTTGGACCAAATCATAAGATTCATCCAAAGGCAAACCAGGCTGAAGGATTTTTAACAAGGCGGATAGAGGATTGAAATCCTTCATAATCAGAACCTAAGCTTCGCCCTTCGCAAATTTGATGATTTTTTCGAAATTTGTGTTGATTAACTCTTCAATTTCCGAGGCTACAGCTGCATAAGGCTCGTTTGTCAGGTAAGGATCGGGAATTGTGTATGCAGAGCCGGACATTTCGCTTAAAAGTTGAACCTTTCCTTCGAGCTGAGGGTATTCAAGCAAAATCGCTTCTTTTTGACCTTCTTCCATAACCAGCATCAAGTCAACATAATCCAAAGAAATTTCACTGATATCCCTTGAAATGTGCCCCTCAAGGGAAAAACCGCGTTTCGCTGCCTCGGCGATTGCTTCAGCGGTGGCAGGGGCACTTTCATCAACCCAAGAACCGGCACTTTCAACTTGCCACCCGTCGTCCAAGCCTCGCTCTTTAAGCAGCTGATTAAAAAAAGCTTCTGCTAAAACCGAGCGTGATTGATTTTTGGTACAAATAAAGACAAGCCTTGGCAAAACAACCTCTCGTTAAAGATCTTCGTCTTTTGAGTTGAGTTTAATAGTTGCTTTGCCCAGAGTTTTTTTGTCTCCTTTGCGGATTTCCTGCTCTTCGGCTAAGCTTACATTTTCCTTACTATAGGAATAATGGCTGCTATATGGCGAATAATAGTTGTAACCGCCATAATAATAATCACGATTTTTTGGAATTTTATTAGCGATCACACCAAGCACTCTTGCACCAATTCGCTCCAATTCCTCGAGAGGCCGTTTAGCAGCGATAATTTTGGTTTTTCCGGGAATAATCACAAATATTAAACCGTCAACTTTTGAGGACAGAATTTGTGCGTCCGAAACAATCATCGGCGGAGTGTCGATGATGACAAAATCAAATCTTTTCCTCAAATCTTTCAGGATTTCTGTCATGCGTTCGCTTCCCAACAATTCTGCCGGGTTCGGTGGAATTGTGCCACAGGTGATAATGGAAAGATTATCCGTCATTTCAATCGGTTTGAGAACCTCATTAATGCTCAATTTTCCGGCAATAAGATCAGTCAGCCCCATTCTGTTAGGTTTGTTAAATTGAGCATGTACTTTGGGGCGGCGCATATCCGTATCAATCAGGACAACTTTCTTGCCGGCTTGCGCTTCAACAACAGCGAGGTTGGCAGCGACGGTTGATTTCCCTTCCGATTCTCCCGAGCTGGTAATCAAAACGGTTTGAACCTTCTTGTCGACAGATGAATATTCGATGTTTGTGCGCAGGGCACGAAACGCCTCCGAAACCGGAGAGCGGGGATTTCTGGCGACGAATAAGCCAAGTGGTCCATTGCTCTTCGGAGAGCTTGGTTTGAGGTCGCCAATAAAGCCAATTACCGGCACATCCAAAACAGCTTTGATTTCGTCAGGAGTTTTCAGCGTGTCATCCAAAAATTCAATTAAGAAAATGGTTAAAGCGGCAATAAAAAGTCCAATAGCGAGGCCCATGACTGTGCTTTGCATTGGTTTTGGTGATATGGGAACATCTGGTTTAACAGCAGACTCAACTTGCATGACAGTTGGGCTGTTCTGTGCTTTTGAAAGCTTGAGTGATTCCAGATTGTTGATGCTGGTGATATAAATTTGTTGATAGAGGGTCAGCGTTCGGGTCAGGCGGTCTAAATCGGTTGGATTATTGACAGCATTTCCGGAAGATTGTCCTAAAACGACGAGTTCAGTGTAAACCTTTTGGTAAGACTCTAATAATTTGGATTGTTCATCAAGTTGAGATTCCAGAGAGATTAAGAGTTCGATGTCTTCTTCATAAGGAGACTCAGGGTCAATTGAACCGATTTCAAGTTTTAAACTGTTAACCCGCTCTTGGATTTTTTCCATTTCAGCTTGTGCACTCGCAATCTGTTCCTGAGTGATCTCAGAAGACTTCATGCTAATCTGGTTTTCGAGGGTCTCAATTTGCTGTTCGGCTTGGTCAACCCGCACCTGAAGGTTTTGTTCGGCCACTTCATATTGAACTGACTGGAGTTTGTCGTTTTGAGCAATCATAATTTCGACCAAACCATTCGCAATCGTAGCGGCTTTGAATGGGTCTGGATCGCGAACGGTCAAAAGCACAAATTTGGTGTCATCAACCTGTTTAGCGGTTGCCTGCCCTTTACGGACAGGAAAGCCGAGTGTTTCAGAAGCTTGAAAAAGCAGCTCTTCGGTTGTTAACAGCTGGGCATAAGTGTCAATCAATTGTTGATTATTTAGATTGGAATAGTAATCATAAGTTGTCTGGGCAGGAGGTAAGATAACAAAACGCGCTTCGGCCTGATAAATCGGTATTTGGCGAATACTGACGTAATAACCAACGCCTCCACCTATGGCAACGCCCAGAATAATTAACCATAGCCAGCGTTTGATCGTAGAAAAAATTTCTTTTATATCCATAAATTATCCCCGCCCTGAATTTCAGGGTGATTGTAAAGTTAATGTCATTTTAAGTACTAATAGATAAGGATACCATAAAAGAGGGAACTTGTAATTCAAACGTAAAACCTCAACAGGAAACGGGGAGCAGGAAACGGGGAGCCGGGAGCAGCCATCAGATCAAAGCATTGGCGGACAGAGACGATCCCTGTCCGTACAAATATTGTATTAATTTCATAAGCAAACAAAGCGCAACAGTTAAATTTAATTGTCATGGGGTGACATAATGGCTGATGAATTAGAGGGATGACATTATTGCTGGAGAATAACACCATTTCTAATTTTCCCTTGCTGAAATGTTGATTTGCCGTTAAAATCAAATCACTATATATGTTGGGTTTCATTAAAGGAGGATTTTCATGAAATCACGTCTTTCCCGCAGTATTCTTTCGATTCTTATTCTCTCTCTTGCTCTGCAAACTTTCACTTTCCCTGCTCTTGCTCAATCAGAAGTGAATGAAAGCCAGGCTGAAATTGAAAATCAGCTTGTTCTTCCAGAAATGGAACAGCCTGTCTATCCTGATGATCGGGATGAACAGATCTACCCTGAAGGTCTACTTAAAAACATGCCCCCGGAAATGGCAGAACGAGACCAAAGACTTGCAGAACCCGAAGAGCGCTCGGAATATATTCCACCAAGTCCCGAGATTATTGCAGAAACTCAGGCGCAAGTCAACGCATTCAATTGCTCCACCGTAACCGATGTTCCACAGATTGAATGCCAAGCTTTGGTAGCTCTTTATCAATCGACCAATGGCGCTGGTTGGTGGGATAACAGCAATTGGCTACAAAGTACAACGGTTTCGAATTGGTATGGAGTTACGGTTGAGGATAGCGGTGTAATACGCCTGTCACTTTGGGGAAATATGATGAGTGGTAGCATTCCAGCAGAATTAGGCAATTTGACTAATTTGCAACGTTTAGTTCTTCCTTACAACCAATTGACTAGTATTCCACCACAATTGGGTAATTTATCTAATTTGGAGCGGTTGCAGCTAAAAAGCAACCGATTGACTAGCATTCCAACAGAATTAGGCAATTTGTCTGATTTGGAGGATTTGGACCTAAGCTCCAACCTCTTGACAGGGAGCATCCCCTCGACTTTAGGTAATTTGTCTAACTTGCAGTTTTTGTACCTATACGAGAACCAATTGACTGGCAGTATTCCTTCTGCTTTAGGCAATATGTCTAATTTGCAACATTTGTACTTATACGAGAACCAATTGACTGGCAGTATTCCTTCTGCTTTAGGCAATATGTCTAATTTGCAACATTTGTATTTATACGAGAACCAATTGACTGGCAGCATCCCCTCGACTTTAAGCAATATGTCTAATTTGCAGCGTTTGTACCTATACGAGAACCAATTGACTGGTAGTATTCCTTCTGCTTTAGGGAAAATGTCTAATTTGCAGGAGTTGTTGCTAGACAGAAACCAATTGACTGGCAACATTCCAGCAGAATTAGGCAATTTGTCTAATTTGTGGTCTTTGAGCCTAAGCGAGAACCAATTGACTGGTAGTATTCCTTCTGCTTTAGGCAATATGTCTAATTTGCAGGGTTTGGGCCTAAACGAGAACCAATTGACTGGCAGCATTCCAGCAGAATTAGGTTATTTGTCTAATTTGGGACTTTTATACTTAAGCGAGAACCAATTGAATGGCAGTATTCCAATGTCTTTTGTTAATTTATCCCAACTAGGTTATTTCTATTTTTATGAAACCAATATTTGCGAGCCAACAACGCCTGAATTTATTGCCTGGAAAGATACTGTTTATGACTGGCGGGGGACCGGTATCATTTGCGAAGAAAACCCCACCGATGCCAGCTGGCTCTTGATGTATTACATGGCGGGTGATAATAATTTGGACGAAGCTTTACGAGTTGAAATTACCAACATTGTCAGGCAAAAAAACCCCAATGTTGATATTGCAATTTTCAATGATTCCGCCCTGTTGGATACTTCTTACCGCTTTTTTAAGCAAGGTGGTACTGTTGAATACCAAGGTTTGGGTAATCTGAATTCGGGAGATGGTAAAACACTTACAGATTTTGTTAACTGGGCAAAATCCAAATCCACAGCAACTAATCAAGCTTTGATTATTGATGACCATGGACATGGTTTAACTGGAATTGCGTCTGACAACCGGGCTTATTATGACAAACTGAAAGTAAATGGTGAAATACGAACAGCACTAATGGATGCTGGCAAAGTAGACGTCATTTGGACTTTTGCTTGTCTGATGGGAAATATAGAATTTATGTGGAGTCTGCGGGATCTTACGGATTATTACATTGGACATGAATCGGTTAGTTACGCTTCAAGACATGATTATGTTAGCTCTATCAATCAATCTACTACCCCAGAAGATCTAAGTAAAATGATTACGGAATCTTATGTCAGAGACCGGGAGCCTAAACAAAAACCTACTTCTATTTCTGCTGTTGACATGTCCTTTATACAGGAAATGTTCACAAAAACAAATGCACTTGCTAAGGAAATCCGAAAATCCCCTATTTCGACAAAAAATAATATCTACGCAAAATTGGATTCTTCGGTTCTGCAAAGATTCGATGAAAGTTCTCCACTAGATGGGATTGATAATTCAGATCGCTTGGCTGACTTATTCCAATTTGCAAGCTTAATGCTCGATTTCGATTCGACTAAAACCACAGCTGAAGAACTCCTCGCTTTGGAAGATGATTTCGTCATTTTCAGCTGGGCTTGGTCTGGTGCTGCCGAAGACGGACCGTTTATAGACCACAGTAAAGCCAGGGGTGTATCAATATCATTACCAATGAAGCCTATGTCTTTTTATGTGGGAAGCTGGATGGAATTTGGCAAGGGTGCCGATTGGTCATTTCTCAATGGCACTAAAACATTGGCTACTCTTGAGGAAGAGGAAGGCTATGACTGGGGCCCAATGATATCGGAATTGATCTTCATCAACAATCCGGATGGAGTAGATGATCCCAATCCACCTGAATTGATGCAGAAATTGATTCCTAATGATTTTATAATCAACCTCTTTTTACCAATTATTTACGCTAAATAAAGTTCCTGATTTTTCCTAAAAGTTTTATCAAAAGTCGGCTTTGACATCAAAGCCGACTTTTGTTATTTTTAGCCGTCGAGCTTCTTGATTATCCATCATTATCTTCGTTCCTCCAGACCTGGCTCTATTTTTCAAGGGATGACATAATCGCTGATGAATTAGGGGGGTGACATTATCGCTGGAGAATAACAAATTAATTGAGAATTGCTTGTCAGAGCAACATGATAATGTCCTAAAGTAGCAAAATAGAAATGTCCTAATTATCATTAGGAGCTATGACATGGACGATAGAAATGAACAGTAAAGAACTAGCCCGAAAGAGTGAAATTGAGCGGGTGTTGGAAAAACGAACAACCCAGGCAAAAGCAGCTATCAAATTGGGACTCAGCCAGCGTCAATTCAGACGGATACTGC
>Ga0265295_1000895_pt1 | contig 56400 bp, 52 predicted proteins | sample Munlansysbiofilm_FD_192503 | JGI IMG/M metagenome (GOLD analysis project Ga0265295, IMG submission 192503) | Leachate microbial communities from a municipal landfill in Southern Ontario, Canada - Methane capture system biofilm | ecosystem: Engineered > Solid waste > Landfill > Unclassified ... | reverse complement strand
AAAGTTCAATATGATGTGCGTGATCAACTTCTCGACCGTCCGGCTTATTTAGTTGAAGACACAAATGTGCAATAAATATCTAATAAATATGATTGGCTTATGTATTTCTAACTGCTTTGATTAATTTGGCAATTTAAAACTTACAATAAGCAAATTGTTACATGAAAAGAAAAAGACCTAACTCTTAATTTGAGGTTAAGTCTAGTTTTTCTATGATAAGATATTAATTTTTATTTGCTCGAGACAAACCCAGCAGCGCTAACTATTGCGCCCACAACACTTAGGCTACCAGCAGCAATACCGGCAGGTAGTAAAATCCATTCAATTTCTTCTACAGAATCTGGCAGCCAACCGGTTACATTAATAACAGTGTAAACTGGGATTAAGAAAATCAAAATGGCAGCAGCAATGAATAAGATCATCGCCACGAATCCACGAGGCATCGCAACACTGACAATGCCAGCTGCTAATGGTAACGAAAATGCCAACAAGGCAAGAAAGCTAAACGGCATCTTACCGGTGACAATTACACCAAGATCAAGGACAGTGCTGCCTGTAATAACCTTAACACCTGTGAATGTCCCATCACCATCAGGAAACTGAATAATCGGCAGAAAGACCATCACCATCGCGGCGACTCCTAATAGTAAAGCTAGAAACGGAAAGATTTTTTTGTAATTATTTTTCATTTTTTAAATTTCCTTTTATTAATTAATGTTTTACAACTATATTTGCGTCGAGCGTTACGGCTGTTTGGGCGTACAAACGCCCATTTACAGAAGCATTAGTCCCACATGAAATGTTGGTCATTGCTATAACTGTTTGTTTTTATAAATTTTATTGATTTCCTCCTGTAGAGAAAAAATTCTAGAATAGACGACTTCTCCTATTGACAAGATTGATAATAGTAAGCAAAATCACGGCGCCAAGAACTGAAAATAATGTGCCTTGCCATGTAAACACATTGATACTGCCCCAACCAATTAAACTAGTGATAACTCCGCCGATAATAGCGCCCAATAAGCCTATAACAATGTTTGTAATTATACCCATTCTTCCATTATTGCGTGTGAGAATACTTGCGAGCCATCCTATTAGAGCACCAAATAGTAACCATAACAATATATACATAAATTTTCCCTTTCAAGTGGATTTAAGAATCAAATTAATTCTTACTATTTTAGTGTAGCACTATTGCAAAAAATAATTACGTTTATATAAAACAAAGAGCAAATATTGGAAATGCTATGAATTTAGTGTAAAGAGTCGTAAAATTAAACCATACAATAAGTTTCCGGTTTTATTGTAAAATGTAGCCACAAACGTTGCTCTATTAGCTTATGTTAATTATTGGAAAGTTCGGTTTTATACTATACTTGCACTTTTATAAATGGTAATATTGTTTAAATAGTCGCAACTTATGACTAATCGAATTGAGGATATTAAAAATGACAGAAGATTTAATTTTATATACAGTAGCTGAAGTTGCTAAAATTCTTAAAGTCACAGAACGCACAGTATATAATTATATTAAAGCTGGAATAATACCCTCTGCTAAAATTGGAAAACACTGGCGTATTAAAGCATTAGACTTAATTAACTTTATTGAAACGTCTAAAGTTGTATAATTTGATTTTTCCATATATTGAAAAAGGTAGGCACTAAATTAATGTGTCTACCTTTTATTTATAATTTGTTGTTGTTTTATAATACGTTCTAATATAGTCCCCCTTAGGTTGCTATAATAATTGCATGGTTCATTAACTGTTTCCGGCTTCTTCGAAAAAGAAAAAAAGAATCATTTATGAGACAATCAAGGTTATCCACCAAAAGTGGAAAAGTGTTTATAGTTTTTCAGTCTCTTAAAGTACGAAAGACAAGATAAGCAAAAACTATGAATCGAAAATGAAAACCCCCGCTTATTTGACTTTTTTTAAGTCCAATAAATGGGGGTAACTTCATAATTTTGGTGACCCGTACGGGATTCGAACCCATGAATGCATGCGTGAAAGGCATGTGAGTTAAGCCACTTCTCCAACGGGCCATTTAATGGCGCCTAGTGTAGGATTTGAACCTACGACCGATCGGTTAACAGCCGATTGCTCTACCACTGAGCTAACTAGGCAGCACTGCGATTAGGCAAAAATAAAGATAACATATTTTTAATGCCTAATCAATACTAAATGCTATTTTTTACTAACTTTAGTCTTAATATTTTCAATGACTTCGCCAACTGTTTCAAAACCTAACATTTCGTCGTTTGTAAATTCGATGTTAAAGGCTGTTTCTAGTTCCATCATGATCTCGACTAAGTCAAGGCTATCGAGTCCTTGGTCTCTTAACTTAAGACTTGGATCTATATTGTCTACTTTAAGTGATTTCTTTAAGATTTCTTCAATTTTTGTAACCATGTTGTCCATTTTAAAATCCTCTTTTCTTGGCTATTATAACAACAAACAATAACTTTGACAAAGAAAAAGTGAAGGGACCAAATGGTCCCTTATTTTAAAACAGTGTTGGTATTAGTATTTGCTTAAGATTAAGGCCGGTGCTATTCATATTCAAACCTAGAATCTCATTAGCATTAAGTGTGAGATTTTCAATCGCACCATTGAAAATTCCTGAGAATGCCGCTACTAAGAGACCAAAAGTCATAACAACAAGAAGCAATCCAAGAATTTGTCCTTTTAATTCACCCATATATCCTCCTTTCTAATAATAACCAATAATGTAAGTTCGTTTGACACTAACATTAATTTCACCCTTGCTTATAAATAGGGGCGTATATGATTTTTGTAGTACAAATGTTTGTGTTTGTCCTACTTGGGGATATTGACAAGCACTGAGACACACCAAGACATAGCCTTCTTCTATCACTTCCTCATATAAGCTGTTTGTAAGCCCACTAGCGCTTGCTTTAAGGGCAATGGTTGTTGCGTACGCCTCAAGCCCACTAGCGACGCTTTGGAGCATAAGTAAATCAAAACCAAAAAGCAAAATCGGCAAGGTGAGCATGAACCCTAAAACATAGGAAAATAAATTAGACATACAAGAAGTTTCCTAGCATGCCGATTACACCAGCCATAATTAATAGCACTAATAAGCCAGAGCCCAGTAAGGGCATTTGGCTAAGGTTTTCGTGTTTACGTTTAACTGTGTTAAAAGTTATTTGACTGTCCAATTCATAAAGACGATCAAACAAATAGTTAAATTCATATAATGTGCCGATATCTCCACCCTCGACCATCATTTGATAAACATTGATCATAATGTGCTTAACAATAGGCTCTTTAAATTTTTCAGCAAAGTTCACAAAGGGACTTAAGCTTATGCTAACTTTTAGTTCACCCACTAATGTTAGTAAGTGGTGACTTATTACGCCTTCGCTAAAATTCGCGGTTTTTTCTAAGGATTTATAAATATTACGCTCACCAATAAGATTCATTCTAAAAAGACTAAACGTTTTAACAAATTGTTGAACAGGAATGTATTTTTCTGTTACCTTTACCTTGTAAACGGTGTCAGTAAACGAAGTTAAAACAATTCGAAAATATATAATAAAACTAAATATAATCAAGATAATAAAGGTTTGTAAGCCATAGACGAAACTAAGATTGAGTAAAAGTTGCTGATAAATATCACTTACTACGAAACGTAACATAATAATAATGAGAAAAACAAAGGTCCAACCGCTGATAAGTTCGGCTAATTTTTGTTGATTTAATTGCTTAATACTCAAGGCTTTGGTTCTTGTCTCCGCAACTTCCTTTAATAGAGCTGTACTTGCTTGCAGTATTTCTCCACCTTGTTCAAAATATGTTTTAACAATATCAAGAAAGGCTTCATATATAGTATGTTTAAAGAAATGACTCAAAAACTCAATTTTTTCGAGCGCTTCACCTTGAGTAAAACTTGCAAGTTCTTTTTTAACTAATTCATCACACAATTCCTCTACACTTTGCATCGTCGCAAGTAGTGTTTTGTGAATACTAAGACTAATAATGAATTGATCAATAAAGTCTAGCATCGCTAAGTTTTTTATTTCACTTTTCTTTATTTTACTTGTCGTAAAAAATGTATAGAAGGCAAAGCATACAAAAACCAACAAATTTAGTTGGTGAAAAAATATGTTTGTAAAACAAACTAAACTAATTCCTAATCCTGCAGCGACAATGATAGGAACGAAAACAAGAGGAACAAAAGAAGTTTTACCTTTATGTTTCATCATTATATAAATACGTGGCTTTATGGGAATCTTGCTCATAAGTCACGATACACTTAATCTTTCGAATAATTTTGTTGCCCCTTTTATCTTTTGTAAGATGAATAATATAGGGGAAAACACGAATCAAATCCTCGTGTTTTAAAGGGACTTTATAGGAAGTCATTGCTAACATACGCTCATAAATTAACGTTTCATTCTCGCTGTGGATTGTAAAAACACTAGGATGACCGCTTAATGTCGCATTATATATATCAATTATTTCTTCTCCGCGAGCCTCAGCAATAACGACATAATCAGGATTAAAACGAAGTGAAGTTTTAATTAAATTGGTGAGTGAACTATCATTTAATTTGTTCTCATAACGCCAAAACGTTAGGTCTAAAAAAGGATAAATCAATTTCGTAGTTGCTAGTTCAACACCTTGATCAATGACAACTACACGCGTATGGTCCGCTAAAAGTCCTAGCATATATTTTTGTAGTTCGGTCTTTCCTACACCAGTTTGACCAGATATAACAATGGATCGTTTTGTTTTTAATAAATGACTAAGAATGCTAGTGATTTTATCAGTAACTGTTTGAGTCTCAACTAAAAGGTCCTTATTTGTACTAGCAATTCTAAGCGCGAAGGACACGGCATTATCATTAGTATCACGGCCGATAAGCGGATGAATTGCACTAAGTCGATAACAAGAAAATACAACGTCTAAAATCGGATTTTGGTAAGTAAACAATTGATTTGTCATATTCGCAATTTGCCTAATTAAATTGAGTGCTTCTTTTTTACACCATTGTTGATAATACTTTCTTCCTTCTAGTGAAGAGACATAAAAAATCTTATCACCGTTATATGTGATGTCTGTAATATTTGAATCATCTAAAAGTAGCCCTAGACGACTTGCTCGTAAGGCAGCTTCTGCTTCATGCATCGTTAGCCCTTAAAGTTACAATTAGTGTTTGTTGATAGTAAAGCTGAAGTAACAACTTAGCGGAAAAAGTTATGTGTAACTCATTAGCAAAATTATCGACTACTTCTTGCCCTGTGTCTAAATTAATAAATACGAGAGTATAATCCCAACTCGTATTAGACCGCAAATTAATAACAAAGTAGTCATTGACCGCCTTACGCGCTTTATCATAATTAAAGCGCGGTGTCATTTTTGCTTCCTCAACATACACACTCGAAACAAACGTTGATTTTGGTAATGATAAAAATATTTGCCTAACATGATCTAACTTGTAAGAAAAGTTAAAAATACTTAATGAACTAACAAATAGCAATGGACCATATAAGAATAATTTCATCACTGCCACCTAAAATCAATATCATACGTCCCATTACTAGCTAGAAACGGGCGATCAATAGACACTTTAAATGTATATGTAATATCGTACTTAACACTTGTAAAGCGTTCAATCCGTAATTCATAGTCACCATACTCTAGGTCTGCCTTTTTGTTTTTGGGAAGATATATTTTGTTAGTTAAGCGAAAGCCCATATCTTTCGTGGCGGAAACAATATGTGTTTCATCATCAACGTAGAGTGGATTTTCTAATTTATAAATAATGTTTCCATTTTGATAGTTAAGTAGTAAGGGGACATATGGATCACCATCACTAGTTTTCTCTAGACGCGGAAAAAGAGCGGCTTTATTTTTGAATATCAAACTCACCTTTTCTGCAGTTATCTCATTTTCAAGTGCGAATGGTGCGGAAAATAAATCGAGGTTAATGTATAAATCATTTGCTAAGGATAAAGATGCCAAGAAATTCGAATATTCAAATATAAAATACGAATAAGTAAAAGTTAAATTTTTATAACTGACTCCCAAAAACATGTCTTTTAATATACTGATCGCGGGAAGTTTTAAAGAATCTCCGGTAAAAGCTCCGACCCTAAACTGTATTTGTCGACTTATAGCCCCAAAACTATATTCAAGAGTAAAGACATTTAACCTGTTCGTCAGATAAAAAGGTTTAAGAATGAAATCAGTCTTATAACTACGACCTCCGGTTACCGTACCACTACTTTCATCAACTAGATAGTCTGTGAAATTACTATTTTTTAATAACAGTCGAACATTAAGTTCATAATGAAGACGGGAATTTGTGATAAAAGAAAACTTCAGTGTGTTAGACACAGAATAATTAAGCGGCTTAATTGTAAACGGTGCTAAACGGACCTCATCACTAGTCTCACCACTAGCACTAAAACTTAATAACAAGGGAGTGATAAAAAGTATAAACGTAATTTTATTAATTTTCATACACTTATAAATAGGTGACAAAATTAGCAAAAAGACCTAAATGAGTTAATGATATTTTTAACAAAGTACGATATAATAAAAATCAGGTTATAAAAAATGATTATACTCGTAGGTGCAAGTGCAAGTGGAAAAACAGAAGTTGCCAAAATGTTAGGCAAACTTTTTCAAATGCGCAAAGTCATTACTCATACAACAAGGCCAATGCGCGACAATGAAAAAGATGGCGTTGATTATTATTTTGTTAGTAAAGATGAATTTATTAGTTTAAAAAAGATGAATTTTTTCGTCGAAACAACAGAATATAATGATAATTATTATGGAACCAGCCGTAAAGAATTAGAAGATAACAAAGTTTTGATTGTTGATCCTAATGGTCTCCAAAGCTTTGTAAAATTAAAAGACCCCCGTATTATCGCCTTCTTTATGAACGCGACCAAAGAGACGCGGCGCATACGCATGATAAAACGCGGTGACCGTATCGAGGACGCCATTAAGCGCATCGCCACTGATGATGAAAAATTTAACGAATCAGCAATGGATGCCTGTGATTATGTGATCGACAGTGAAAAACAGTCAGTTAAAAAATGCGCCCTCGAAGTTTATGAAAAATATGCTTCTAAATTATGCTTAATGTAAATCAACATTTATGGTAATGACCCTAAATTATATTTTATATAAATAGGGTCTTTTTTATTGTTCGATTAGTTTTTTGACTTCGATTTTTTCAACTGTGAATTCATCTACCATGGTAATTAGAATGTTGTAACCTTGGTAGTCAAAACTATCACCAACGCGCGCAAAGCGGTCAAGCTTATCAAGACACCATCCCCCGACAGTATCATAGTCGGTTTCATCATCTTCATCTAAATCAAGTAGCTCAAAAAAGTCATCAAGATTAAGACCACCGTCAATAATAAAGTGACCATCTGCTAGTTCAATATAAGGTTCTTTTACTTCATCACTTTCATCCCAAATCTCACCAATGATTTCTTCAATAATGTCTTCCATTGTGACAATCCCTTCAGTCCCGCCGTATTCATCAATCACAATTGCGATATGATTTTTCGTGGCCTTAAACTCTTTAAGTAGTGTTGAAATTTGCTTGGTGTGATGGATAAATAAGGCGGGTTGGATTAATTCTTTGACCTTGACCTTTTTCTTACTTAAAATGAGCCTTAACAATAGTTTTGTTGGTAATATGCCTATAATATTATCAATTGTATCTTCGTAAACAGGAACACGTGAGAATTTAAAAATTTCACTTTCTTTCATTAACTCTTCAATGTCATCTTCAATATCATAAGCAAAAACATCAACACGTGGTGTCATAATTTCATAGGCTTCAGTTTCGGTAAACTCAATCGCTGATTTTAATAGTTCACTCGTTTTTTCATCAATGACGCCACTTTCTTCAATTTCATTGACCATTTCCGTTAGTTCATCATCACTATACTGTTGGCGACTTTCGAAAACTTTTTTCGATCGAGTAAAGAGACTAAAAAACTTCATCATTGCATTTAAAAACTTATCCATTAAAAAGTTGATTGGTAAAAATAGGTATTTAAAAAATAACATCGGATAAATAAATAAATAACTTAGGCGATAATTAAATTTCAAACAAATCATCTTTGGAATAATTTCACAAAACACTAATATTGTCAGGAAAATAACAATAACACTTACTGTTGTCGTTTGTGCTTCACTCCAGCCTGTGTTTTTAGCTAAATCAAGCGCTAAAATGGTGCCAATTGCAACAATAGCAGGATTAACAAGCGCGTTTCCTAATAGTAGTGTCGAGAGTGTCTTGTTAAAGTTTGTCGCCATTTTGTATACTAATTTACTTGAGCGCTTACCAGCTTTCATATCTTTTTCTAGTCTTAGTTTATTGACCGTCACGTAGACATTTTCAACCCCACTAAAAAAGAATGACAAAATAAATAAAACAACTAAAAGGGTAATTGATAAAGCTATATGCATATTAGGAACCTGCCTTTTTGAGGCGACTCAAAGGTTCGGCAATTTGCCCAACTAGTTCTTCAAGCACATCTTCCATCGTCACCATGCCAATTAACATGTTTTTTTCATCGCGGACAAAGGCAATATGTGTGCCCTTCGTACGGAAACCTTCAATGATTTGTTCAAGATTGTGTTTGTGTGAAACAAAGTAAGGCTTATTTAAAACACGTTTCAAATTTAGTTTCTTGTTTTTAAAATAAGCTTTAATGTATTCTCGAACGACAATTACGCCAATAATGTTATCAATACTGTCCTTATAAATAGGGATGCGCGAATATTTTGTTTTTAATAAAAACTCATTAAGGTTTTTTGTTGTCAACTTGTTAAAATCAAGGGCGACAATGTTATGACGCGGGGTTAAGACATCACGCACTACGGTATCACCAAACTCCAGGGATGAAAGAATAATATCACTTGCGTCTGGGTCAATTTGGCCCTTTTCTTCAGCTGATTCAATCACGTTGGAAAAGTCTTGCTCAGTAATTTGTGTATCCTCTTGAAACTTGAAAATTCGTTTAAGTAGTATACTAAAGCCATAAAAAACAATTGTAAAAGGAAAGAGTATCACAACTAAAACACTAGCAAAATAGCTATTAATCATCGCTATCTTTTCTGGTATAGCGTGAGCGATAGTTTTTGGAATTGAATCACAAAGTATAAATATTACCGCAGCTACAACAATTGTTGCGACAAAAGAGCCGCTCTCTCCCATTAAACTGATAAAGAAGACAGTCGCCAAGGTCGACATAATTGTTTGTAAAAGGGCGTTCAATACTAAAATAGTGACAATTGTATTGTCAACATTTTTTGTTACCCAAAGTGCAAGTTTTGCACTTCTATTATTATTTTCAGCTTTGACTTTGAGACGAATGCGATCAGCAGTTGTAAATGCCGTTTCACTCGAGCCAAAAAAGGCGCCAAGAAGTATTAAAATAATTATTAATATTATACGCGTTATAGGCTCGTCCGGCATAATGCCAACCACACTCCTCTTTTGTCAATTTGACTAATAAATTGTATCAATATATCACCACTTTGTAAATGGTATTACTAATATCAGAGAACACCTACAAAAGAAAAGGCCCAATTTATGGGCCTTCACTATTAATTAATATTTACTTACTTTTGTTCAAAACCATTAGCAAGCATTACAGCATCAACAAGTTCTTTACAACGTTTAAGTGATAAATCGCTTTTTAAATACATGTAGGTTGGTACTTCTTCATACATTTTAATTCCACGCGCATCTTTGAGAGGATATGTCGTATTAGCATAGCTTTCAATATCAAGTTTAAAGTAAACTTTGAAGCCCGAGTTACCAGAGTTTGTAATTTTGAAATACATTTGCCGTTGAGCTCTGAATGAGTCACCAGAACTAGAAATACGTGATTTAACACCATAACTTAACATGTATTCTTTAAGTTCATTATATTTAGCAATGGAATCTTCATCAAAATTAGCAATTCTTTCTTCAAAAGTTAATCTTTCAAAATCAACCGCTTTAGTTTCAACTTCTTCGACAGCTACTTCTTCAGTGTCTTTTTGAGGTACAACTTCCTCAACAACTTCTTCAACAACGACTCTTTCAACGACAACTTCTTCAACTTTTTGTTGTTCGACCTTTCCCTCTTCAGGCTTATTAACAGGTGCTTTTTCCTCTTTAATAATTGTCTCTTTGACGACAACAGGTTTAATTTTTGTTAGTTCATCTTGGACAATATCACGCACTTCTTGTTCGCTTAAACCGACATTTGTAGAAAGCTCTTCTGCAAGTGTAACTTCGTTTTCATGGTTAGTTCTTACGATGCCAAAGACCATCAAGTGGAGTCCATAAGCCATAATAAATAACGTTGCAGCAACAAGATAGAAGACAACTAGCCGTGTCGCTTCAGCGGCATAAAATGTTTGTAAGGCTTCACGGTAACCAACGACAATAAGACTGAGCGCGACCGAGAAAAGAAAAATAAACGGTTGAATAAATTCCAAAAACTTCCCTTTATTTTTAATAAGTTTAATTAACCAAACTAAGGCAACAATTAAGCTAATTATTACAATAGCGGCAACAACAAGGTAGGCCACGTCCATTGTAGGAGCGATTAAAAATAATAGTGCGTTAGAAATAGCTAAACCCGCCGCGAGAAAAAACATCCCCTCGCCGACAAGAATGTGAGCAAGGACAAAGAATAAGATGGTAAACATCACGAAAATAGACGTTAAAACCGAGGTAATTTTTTTAGTAATCATATATTACTCCTTTCATTTACTTAATTATAGACCTAAATTATATTAAATTCTATAAAAGAATCGCTTTTTGTATGGGAAATTAAAGTTATTAACTTAAACTAAAAACAAATACTATAAATGAGTAAAAACATTACTCTTGAATGTAATAAATAAAAAAGAGTTCATTATTGCTGATAAACTCTATTTTCATTGCACTGGTAGTCCGTATGGGATTCGAACCCACGAATGTATCCTTGAGAGGGATATGAGTTGACCGCTTCTCCAACGGACCGTAAGTATATTAAAGCGCTACTTTATATGATTTGCAATCATAAAGTTGAGACGTTTAGTAACTTCTTGTTTTCCAAGAATCGTAATCACATCAAAAAGATTTGGACTCTTCTTTGAACCCGTTAAACTTATACGTAAAATTTCCGCAACATCTGCGACAGTACCATAATATTTATCTGGGTTTTGTTTAATGTCTTTTTTCGAAGCGGCGAAGTTATTATTAAGGGCAATCGCTTTAATACTTTCAAACCATTCTTCGTTAGTTTGTGCGTATTGCATATCATTAATTAAGCTGTTTAAAACATTACGAATAACCTCAGGTAAAAGGTTTACATTGAAAGTGTCATTTTGTTTTAGTTCAAACATTTCTAAATAAAAGGGTTCGTAGAAAAAAGCAATTGAGGGCCATACTTGTTCTAAGTAGGCGTAATCTTTACGGGGGTTATCTTTTTCTCGCTCAATATTCATAATTTTGACAAATTTTTGATGGTCATTAGTAAGTAGCTTGATAATTTTTGTATCAGTTTTCATCGAGTTCAAATAATCGAGGACTCGTTGCGACATTTCTTCGGCCGTTAACACTGCAAAAAACTCGCGGGCAAAGAAATTAACTTTTTCTAAATCAAAAAGTGCACCGTCAAGCGACATTTTATTAAAATTGAAAACAAAGTTATCAAGTGAACTCTTTTTGTTATCAACCCACCACTCTTCAAAATTTGAATTTGCGATACTAAGTAGGTAGGTTAAAAGCGCTTCAGGTGGATAACCTAAATTAAGAAAGTAACTAACAGCAGCTTCAGGATCTTTACGTTTACTTAATTTACGCTTGTTACCATTTTCTAATTTATTAATTACAGGTAAATGCGCATATTTTGGTGCTTGCCACTTAAGAGCGGCAAACATTTGGACGTGTAGTGGTAAGCTACTAATCCATTCTTCGCCGCGACTAACAATCGTTGTTCGCATAAAATGGTCATCAACAACGTGGGCAAAATGATAGGTTGGCAGACCATCACTCTTTAAAATAACGATATGTTGGTCATTTTCACTAAGTTCTAATTCACCGCGCACAAGATCTTGTACTTTAATCATATTGCTGTGATTGCCACTACTACGAAAACGAATTACAAATGGCTGGCCATTTTTAATTTTAGCTATCATTTGTTCAACGCTTAAATGACTGCAAGTTGCATAGTGGCCATAATAACCAGTAACTTCTTTATTACTTTCTTGCAGTGCCCGCATTTCTTGTAAAGTTGTCGTACTACAAAAACAAGGGTAGGCAAGATTATCTTTAATCATTTGTTTGATGACTGTTTTGTATATGTCAGCGCGTTTACTTTGTTCATAAGGTCCGTAGTTACCACTTTCATGATTTCCTAAATAACCTTCATTTGGGAAAACGCTAAATTTTGCTAATTGATCAAGTAATTCAACACCGGTTCCACTTATCTCACGCTTTTGATCTGTATCCTCAAGTCTTACATAAAAAACGCCCTCTGTTTGGCGGGCGATTTTTTGGCCTAGAAAGGCGGTAAATAAAGAACCAGTATGTAAAAAACCAGTTGGCGAAGGAGCAAAACGAAGGACCTCAGCCCCGGGTTTTAGATTACGCGCAGGATAGCGCTTTTCTAAATCTGTAATTGTGGTTTGGATTTCGGGAAAGATTAATTCCGCTAGATCAATATAACTCATATAATCACCTCGCATAATAATATATCATAATTTTATAACATTTTAAGAAAGTTACCTAAATATTATTGCATTATCATCATTTGTTTGTTATATTTATTCATGAACCGCAGGTGTAGTTCAATGGTAGAACACTACCTTGCCAAGGTAGATACGCGGGTTCGATTCCCGTCACCTGCTCCATTTTTAAAAAAACAGCCTTGTAATCGATTTATAAAGTCAAGTTACAAGGTTTTTTTTATTAACGGCTTTTCTTAAACTTTGCAAATATGTTATTATTAAGTCATTATTAGGAAAGGAGATTACGACATGAAAAAACAAAATCGTAGTCTAAATTTAGTCTTAAGTTTGCTGCCTTTTATTCTTGCTCTTGTTGTTTTTGTCTTAATGTTTTTTGACGCCGCCGTCTTAAGAAATAATAATGGGGACATTATTGGTCAATATAGTGGCCTCCAAGTCTCATTCGGCTTTAAAGAAGCAGGCGGTTTAGGCACCAATCATTCAATTGGCTTTAATTTTTTATTGGTTTTAGCTTACTTATTGCCTTTATTATCATCTATTCTTGTTGTTGTGTTTGGAATTGTAAAAAAAGATCGCCTTGCTTCGATTTTTGCTATTGTTCTTGCTGTTAGCTTCGTGCTCTCAGCAATTGCACTCTTTACACTACTTCCCGCGACAACTGTTCATGGTGGAATCCTTGGCATTAATACATTTGCCACGCTTACAGATTTAGGTTATGAACTGTCATTTGCGACCATCGTTGCCGCTATTGCTAGTCTTGTAGCCGCACTCTTAAGTTTAGGGCAAATTGCGCTAGGCTTCTTACGTAAATAAGTAATATAAATATCTTAATTTAGGACATCTCTTGGGATGTCCTTTTCTATTGTCTAAAGCGAAAATATGATACAATAAAATAGGAAAAAATATGAAAACAAAATTACTGTACGTCTTTCCTTTAGTCTCACTCATCGTTGGGTGCGGACAAATCCCGACCCTTAGTGAGGGCCCTCGTTATGACGAGGACATTTCACAAGCTCTTAACGAAGCAAATTTTGTTAATTATGTTATCCAATCAAATCACAAAAATGAACAACTAGGTAATTACTTCACAGTTGCAACTATTTCTCCACTAGACATGTCATTTAAAACAAAAACGAAGCAATTACTCTTTACGACGGAACATAGTTCTTATTATTTTGACAAAGTCGATGATAGTTATGATGTCTATTATAAAGACAAAACGCTAGCAAATAAATCCTACATGGGAAACTCTTATTATGGACGTTATAACGGTGTAGATAAGGTTGAAGAAATTCCATCTTTGGATGATGTTTATACTTACTATAACGTTTTCAACATGGCTAGCCTTGATAAAAATGATTTTACATATAATACTAACCTCAATGGCTGGTATATATTAAACGCCGATGCTTATCAAAAAATTATTACGGACTTTTTTGGATATGACGAAAGCTATGTTCTTAATCGTTTTAACCTCCAAGTAAATGCCAACAAAGTGCGAAGCATTGAATATGAACTAATTAATGATTTAAATGTCAAAATTAAGAATGAAATTTTTTATACATATCCTCTTGATTATTTACAAGATGTACAATTCTCCCTAATTAATAACGTTGCCGTTGAAAAAACCGAAGTCCCCTTACTTGAAACGATGGTCAGTGAAGAAACTTCTAGCGAAGATATTGCGACTACTTCCGAAATAGAAACGAGTGAGCAAGCATCAACAAGTGAAACCGATTCTAGCAGTGAGCCTGAGCCGACAACTTATGTTGATAAAGTAAATTTTGTAATTTATGATGACGCTAAAACATTTGGCACTAACCGTTATACAATTGCTTCTCTACAATTATTTGAAAACTATAACTATGAACTTGAATTTAATGAGCCTCTGATTGAAATTACACGTGGCGACAAGGAAACAGTAAGCGAACGCTCATTGACCTTAACAAGACGGCTTACACGCGGTAAGAGATACTTATTACGTGTTAATCTAGCATCATCCCCTGATGGTGGCTCAAGCGATTATTACGATTACTCCTGGATACACTAAAAAAGATTATCATCGCGATAATCTTTTTTTATACTTTGATATTATTAGAAATTATTTAGGTGCTTCGTCTACGCTATCTTCTTCGACTTTTTTTGTTGTTGCTTTTAAACTTTCTAAATATATTGTTTTCTGTAGTTCGAGAACTTTTCTAATTTCAATTAATTTTTCTTTTTCTTCGTTGCTTATATTAGGATTTGTTATCGCCATTGTAATGTCATTTATTGATACTTGAAAAATGGTTATTGCATTTTGCTCCATAAATTGACCAAATAAAACTAAATTTACTGTGAGAAGATATGGTAAGAAAAACGCTAGAGTAATTATATATATGGCGGCAGCGGCTGTGAAAATTAAAATAATATTAAATAAATGTCCAAGCAAAACATAAAAACTAATTGCAGTTACTAAATACATAATGCTCGCAGCGGCAAAAATAAGTGCAACACTAGGAAAATAGAATTTATTAACTTGGGTGCGTTTAAAACTACCCTTATAATATTTAGCTTTAAGTACGTCTATTTTAAGTTTAGATTTGTTGTATAAATTAATGTGCAAAAAGACAAAGAAAAAACGTTTAATAAGCATGTAAGAAAAACTAAGCACAAAGCTAAATACCATCACTAATTCAGAAGCGAATAGATATGGTTGAAGGGTAGCCTTGTGAAGTTCAAAAAAATTCATAACTTGTTCAAGACTTGCACCATTTTGGACAAGGACAGCGAATTGTTCAATTAGACCTGCCGTAAGAGGATCAAAACGGTCCAAAAAGAAAACCGTACCAATGACGGCAACATAATAGATAGCCATACTAAATAATGCCGCAAAAAAGAAAGTGCGTAAAGGAATCATAATCCGCATAGAATCAAGCCGATAAAACTGTTTTACAAGTCTGAAAAAGTATTTTTGCTTTTGTTCTAGCGGCTGTTTAAGTGGGGCGACAAAGTAACTTGCGACCGCCATAAGGAAAGGAGAAACAGCAGCGTATAGTAAAACAATAATAAGTCCTGACAGAAAATAGTCGGAAACAAGCGCTAAAAGCAAGACAAAAACAGCCAGGACTATTGCTAAGTATATATAAGTGTCTTTAGTAGCAGCCCGTGTTTCTCTTACTTCTTTTAAAAACTGTTTCAGTTTTGTAATTGTCATTAATTTTTGTGTTTCTTTCTTTGGTTGAGTCTATCGATATCTTGGACGATATCATGAAGTTCTTTTGCGTTTAAAACACGCACTTCGCGCGACTCAATCGCATCGATAAGACGATAAAAATCACAACGATTTATAATAAAAGTGGACTCGCTATTATTAATCTTAGTTAAATCACAGTCGTCATTAACAACAACGATATTGACAAGCATTTCTAATTCAATGCCCGTTGCAAGTGCGAGTTTTTCTAAGCGATAGCGGTTTGTATAAAGAGGGTTATCAATTTCTTTTTTCTTGCGGTTTTTACCTTCGAAAAAGTTTAACTTTGGCTCATGTATCTCCCCACGTAGTTCCCCATTAAAATAACCATCACTAATGACATAAATGTATTTGTTACCAAATAAAACATGATCATAAGTAATGTATTGATTACTATCAATCTTTAATTTTAAAACATTGATGAGAAAGAAATCCTTATAAAGAGCAACTTTGTTAATCACGCGGAAGTAAGCACTCGGTAAATTGTGTTTGAGTTGATAACGCGTAATAAGTTTCCAAATCAATATTAAAAGAGCAAATGCCACGAGTAGGGCAAGCGCCGCTATTAATAGCTTTTGATAAATATTGATTAAAAGAAATGATACGTTCATAAAATAATTATTCAGCGATTTCGAGCGCTAAGTTAATCATATTAACTAAGCCATTTTGCCGTTCCTCAACTGTTGCTTTTTGTGAAAAATCTAGGAAGTTGTCGGTAACCGATAAGAGGCATAAGGCTTTTTTGCCTAAACGTGCAGCGGTTGTATATAAGCCGTAACTTTCCATCTCGACACCCATAACGCCTAATTTAGCCCACTTTTTCCATAAATCTTTGTCTTCATCATAGAAAACGTCAGCAGAGAAAATGTTGCCAACATGTGTTGGTAAGCCTTTCTTCTTTAAAGCGTGATAAGCACGGTCTGCAAGTTCAAAATCAGCAATTGCTGAATAAGTTCCGTTTAAGCCGTATTGTGAGGCCCAGTTTGAATCAGTACAGGCACCAATACACACAAGCACATCAAATAATTTAATATGCGGTTGATAAGAGCCACATGTTCCGACGCGAATAATTGTTTCAACTCCATAGGAAGTATAAAGTTCGTGTGAATAAATACCAACACTAGGAATTCCCATCCCGCTTGCCATAACAGAAACACGTTTGCCTCCCTTTGTATAGCCTGTGTAGCCTAAAATATTTCTAACATCAGTCACTAGTTCAGCATCGACTAAAAAATTCTTTGCAATCCACTCGGCACGCTTAGGATCGCCAGGCATTAATACGGTTTTCGCAAATGCCCCTTCTTTTGCATTAATATGAGGTGTTCCCATAAATAAATCTCCTTTAATTTCTATTTTAATTCATGTGTATTATAACACAATCTATGTCCTTGTTTTACTTGTCTTCATCGTTTTTGCTGGCATTTGGTAAAACACAATTTTCTCTTTATCACTTTTACTTGTTGCTTCACTAAAAAAGCGTTCCTCTTCTTGAAAGTTATTAAATATTTGCGAGGACCGCGCATCAACTACATAAGTAGAAGCGATAATATCGTGAAGTGCCTTGCCGCCGCGTGAAACTGTGACAGCCGCACTTGTAATAAAAAGCGGAATCACATATAAGCGTAGTGAGGCGCCTAATTCAAAAACACCTAACACGAGAAAGCGGATGACTACTTGTGATGACTTCACTTTATAACCATCTTTATTGACGAGCGCTAGACCTGTCACATATTTTCCTAGTGATTGACCATTTTTAAATAATAACGGAATGACTAGACTTGGCGCAATCGCACCTATTAGTAGTGCGATACCACCGCCATAAAACAAAATATTTGTATGGGGTATACGTGCTTTTAAATATGCTGTAGACGTTTCTAAGTCCCTAATTGCGATGTTATAAATGCGGCTCCACTCAGCATTTTTGTCGGCCGCACTAACAAGTGGTTTAAAAGCAAAGGAAGTTACTTCTCCCTCTTCCTCAACAAAGGTAAATAACGTATTTAGTTTATCTTTATTAAGAACCATCACGTAAAAGTTAAAGTCTAAATTTTCATCAAAGTAAGCGGAGTTTTTGTAAGTGAATAATTGACTTTGATCAAAGGGATTAACTGCTTCATTATAAAAGTATGCAAGACTAGCTAAATAGTATTGTTCATTACTATTTTTTGTAATATCTTCATCGCGCAAATGCACGGTTTTACTTTCACTATTAGTTAAATATAGACCAGAATTGCTTCTAACATTAAATAAGTCATCAGCGGCCCTTTGTCCGGCCTTAGTTTGATAAAAGACCGCATCTATCGACATATAAGCTAATAAACCAATAACTGCAATGACAATAAGGTCAATGAGAAAAGCCCCTAAGCGACGGTGAAAAGGCGCTTCAATAATATTTGGATGTTTACGGACGACCTTCGCCATTAAATACGTTCCACGATGAGAACACGATAGCGTTCAACTTCGATTTTATTTGTAATAATCGTTCCTACTGCTAATGTTCCGGCACTATCGAAAACGACGCGTCCTTGTACGCCACTATTATTAGGATCAAAAATAAATGTTTGTTTGATTGTGTTATTTTCCGCTAGTCTTCCCGTATAGAATGAATAAATCGTTCCAGCACTACTATAACTATTACCGGAGTTAAGAGTGTTATATTTATTTTCAACCGCAAGTTGACCATAAGTTAATTCTGGCCGGCCTTCTTGCATTCTTAAATGTTGGTTAATTAGTGCAGCACTATTTAGCCTTAAATAACGGCCCTTTTCGCTAAGGCGTAAGTTAATAACGTCTTTATAATCGTTAAAATAATCGAGCCATCTTACTTTGTCGGCCCACTTGTAACTATTTGTTTCAAAGCCAATGTTATAAGAGTTGCCGCTATAGTACTGCGTCCCTAGTTGTGCGCTTTCATTAAAGTGAGTGCTGACAAAAGCTGCGCCAGCTTCACTTTTTTCATCGAAAGGTTTTGTACGACCAATTTCATCTCCTCCTTGGAAAAAAGGGATTCCTTGGCTTGTTAGAATAATGAGGTTAGCAGTTGTCGCAGCGCGCATTGCTGTTTCTTCATTTCCACCAAAGCTAAAGAGCATTTGATCATAGAGAGCAAAGTTATCATGACTTCCGGCATATTGTACTTGTTTACGCGGATTACTTTGTGATTTATCACCATAATAAGACCCGTTTATACCTGCGAGCATTCCCTTGGTTTTATTAATTAAATCTGGGGATTGTTCATTGTCTAATAAACCTTTATTAATCCAGCCATAATGGTTATTATTACGTATATTATTTTCGCCTTTAAGGGCATTTCTTCCTTGATCATTAAAGGCGGCAATTACGGTCGACGCAAGGGATCCATTATTAACTTTAGAACCGCCTGAGTAATGACCCGCGGCATCCCAAGGCTCCCCCCAAATGACGATATCATCAAAGCCATTGTTTAATAGCGTTTGTTCAACTAATTTAAGTGTGTCATCACTAATGAGTTCCATTAAATCAAAACGGAAGCCTTTGATGTTATATTCTTTGGCCCAAAACAAAACTGAATCAGCTATAAATTTAGCGGCCATCGGGTTTTGACTTGCAAAAACGTTACCAACACCAGAGTCGTTATTTAGGCTCCAGTCTTGATTGTAACGGAAATAATAGCCTGGTACTATTTTATGGAAATTGGACGAGCTAGCGCTGCCTAAATGATTATAAACAACGTCCATAATGACTCTAATGTCGTTTTGCGCAAATTTTTCGACTACTTGTTTAAATTCTTGGACTCTAACTTCACCAAAAACGGGGTTCGACGAATATTGTCCTTCTAAAACATTAAAATTGAGTGGATTATAACCCCAGTTATGCGTAGGGGCGATTTTATTAAAGGTGGGTTTGTTATCACTGCCTAAAATAGGATTACCATTTTCATCGGTAATGGCAATTTTACGACTGATTTCATAGTTGCTTTGGTCGTAAAAAGGCATAATTTGTACAGCATTTACACCCAGTTCTTTAATGTGATCAAAGCCTGTTGAAACAGTTGTTGTTCCTTCTGTATACTTTGTTCCTTCCTCAATTAGGCCTAAATACTTTCCGCGATTTGCTTCTGCTCCAAGCCAAGTTTGATCCCATGTTAAATCAGCAACGTGCATTTCATACACTACTAAATCAGTTGCACTTTCAATTGGTGTTAACTGCGTAACGCTGTCATCAAAACTAGAACTCTCATAGTTATCAAAATTAATAATTTGTCCACGTAATCCATTAACACCCGCACTTTTTGCGTATGGATCAACAACTTCACTCGTGCCATTCGAGTTTGTCACAATATATGTGTAATATTTAAGATTTAAATCTTCTTCCACAGTAGTTGACCACACCCCAAAATCACCTAAACTCATTTCGTATGGAGTGAATAAATAGTCTTCTAAATAATTACCCGTGATTGCCGCTGTCGAGCCCCCCCTATATACGCGGAGAATAACGCGGCTTGAGGTAGGCGCCCATAATTTAAAAGTCGTTTGACTAGGAGTATAAATTGCCCCTAAATCTTTACCGTTATAAGTAAAAGCATTTTTAAATTCTGTTGTATTATAAATTGCTCGCGGTGAAACGTTTTTTGTTTTTAATTTATTGTGTGTTGAATAACGGGCAGCTATTTCATAGTTCTTATGTAGTTCTGCTTTATTATCCAAGGTTAGCGTATCAATTGCCGCAGTCGCGGGGTAAGATTTAATTTCAACCCCATCAATTAGAAGAGTATATCCTGTCGGTTGGACTGTCGAAACAACTTTAATTGTCGTAAAACTAATAAAATCAGCACTTATGATCCTATCGCCCAAAGCATCACTTGCTCGATGATAAAATTCGAGAACGTTACCATCGCCCATAATGACGTAAACCGACATGACACCATCGACTTGACCAAAGTCACTAAACTTAATTGCACCATCTTGCGACTGACCATCCCAAAAAGCTTTTTGCCTGACAATAATATCTAATTCATTTTTAGCATTAAACAAAGACGTATCAACTCTAATATATGCCCAGTCGCCTTCAACAGAGTCCCAATTATAGCCACTGCCATTAGTTCCACCATCATCCCAAAGCCACACTTGATAACGTTCAAATTCGATACTGCCTGGATTAACATATAAATCAACAAAGGCGGGAACTTCTCCCGGCGCAATTGGGGTGCCAACAATGCCGTCACCACTAGCTTCACTACTAGAAATTTCACTACTTAGCGAATCTTCTGTCGTAGTGTCACTTGTAATGATATCTGATGAAAATGAGTCATCAATTTCCGATGAAAGGGTAGAAGAATTTGGATGTTCGCTAGTAATTGTTGGTCCACAACCAACTGTAAAACTTACAATAATAAATATAAGTAATGATCGATAAAATATATTTTTCATTTGTCTATACCTCAATAGGTTTATTTTACCATACTTAATACAATGAATGAACGCTCAAATATTACGTAAAGACGAAAAAAAGACCTGCTTGCGCAGGCCTTTAAAACCTTTTAGGAATACGTTTTATTGTCTAGTAATTATTCGACGACTGGAGCAAATGTTGCAACACCGTTAGTAAATTCATCGGTTGCAAAATCAAAGTCGACAGTGAGTGTAACCGTGTAATCACCAGCAGCGGTAACATTAAAGTTTGCACCACCAACATCACCAAATGCGACATCCCAGCCAGCAACATCAGCAAATCCAGCTAATTTAACCTTAAATTCACCAACTGCAAATGTATAAGTTGCAGTATATTCTAAGGTAAATGCAGTTTCTGACTCAGCAATTGCTGTGCTTGAAACGAAGGCTAATGGTGTTGAATCAGCATCCCAGCCACCAGCAGTAGCGGTGCCGCGGAGTGCGAATTCCATTTTTTCAATCGTAAGCATATGCTTGAAATCGACGGTTTTCACAAACACTGAGTAATAACCAGTTTCAACGACAACTAGGTTTTCCCCATCTTTAACTTGTTCAACTTCGTCAACTGTTTCCATTGCATTGGCAATAGAGCCATCAGTTGGTAAAACGTTATTAACACTTGAACCAAGTGCAACGGCCCAGTCATTATCAACGCGAACTTTGAAATTATCGCCAGCAGTTAAGAGAATACCGTAATAATAATGATAAGCGCCTTCGGCGTTGTGTTGAAGTGCAATATCAGGATTTGCGCCCCAATCTGAATAAGACATTGAACCGACAAAACCCCAATTTAGAACTGAACCGGCTTCTGGGTCAGGTTTGACTCCTTCGCCAACTGCATCACCTAAACGTTCAATATAAAGTTCATTTAAGTCAGTTTCGACTTGGACTTTATAAAGACCAGCGGTTGTAACTTGAACGTTACGTGTGTCACCTTCGATGACATAATCAGGTACTAAGGCTTCAGGAATATCAGTATAGTCATATTCTTGACCTTCATCCCAACCCATGCCTGGAATTTTGACTTTGAATTTACCCATAAAACCGATTTCGATTTCAATGGTAAATAAGTTCTTGTCATCTGCGACTGTTAGATGTGTGTTCAAATAGTGATCATCAGCTGTATTCCAACTATTTTCATATTCAGTGTTTTGTAAATCACCAATAATGTGGAATGTTCTTGTATCAGGTACATAATTTTTTGACCATTTACCGAATACTTCTAAATCATCATTAATAAGTGTATTAACGTCGAATACAGTTTCGTAGGTGGTTTCTAAATACCAGCCGTTGAATGTAAATCCTGCCCTTGACGGGTCAGCAGGCATTGCAACTTTTTCGCCATGAACGACTTCGACTTCTTCATAAAACTTTCCAACATTATCTTCCCAGAAAGTGACGAAGTGTGTAACTACTGGATCTTCTGAAACTTGGCCAGACGTAGTAGCGGATGGTGTTGATGTATCAACACTTGTGTCGGATGTTACCGTTGGGCCACATCCTGCTAGAAAGCCAACTGTTAGTAGCGTTGCTAGCATTCCTTTAAACATTTTGTTCATATTTCCTCCTTATGTTTATAGGCTCCTAATAGGTTTTTGAAGCTTAGTAATAGTATATAACTTGTAAGCGCTTACTGTCAATGAATCTTAATTGAGATATCAAGTGGTTTTGACATATAAGAAGCTTATAATTATCTAGATTTTTTTACGTTTGAAAAGAAAGTAAACGCCAACCCCAATGCCTGCCACTAGTCCAGCGCCACCAACACTAATACCTATGATTGTTCCAGTGTTTGATGAGGGGGTAGAACCTGGTTCACTAGTGCTTGTAGCCGGTTCACTCGTCGGCGTGCTTGTTGATGGTTCACTCGTTGTAGGCTCAGACGTATTAGGACCACTTGTAAGTTCTAAGACGAGTGTCGTATTTGCAAATATTGAATGATTAGCAGCTAAAGTCGCACCAATTTCTCTTGTTCCACTTGTATCAATTAATACTTTGTGATTACTTAAATCCATTTTAACGCGACCAGTGCTGCCAACAAAAATAACAACATATGTTTTTGCTTCCCCACGGACAACCATGCGAACAACAGTATCATCGAGTCCTAAATTACTGCCAAAATCAACAGTAACATTTTCATCAACTTCGGCTCTAGTTGCATATTGGAACTCAGCGTTATCGCGTTTGAGTTGAATTAATTGCAAGTAATGTTCAAACACATCAATATTAGCAATTTTTTCATCCCATTTTATAGAGTTGACTTCATACGGACTTTGATAAGAGTTATGGTCAAAAACATTTTCGCCTAAAGGTTTAGAACGTAGTATTTCACTACCAGCGTGGAGGAAGCTAATGCCTTGAGCAGTAAGTACAAAACTTTGCGCTTGTAAGGCTTGTTGCTTTAATCTTGCGGAGTCATAACCAAATGTAGCTCCTGCCATTTGCATCTTATCAAACAATGTATTGTTATCATGAACAGACACATAGTTTACGGTTTTGCTTGGGTCAGTCGTTCCGTTGTTAAATATCTTACCTAGTAAGCCAAAACGGATTCGGTTTTTCATTTCAACGTTAATTGAAGTTGCTGGTACTTGGACAAAACCTGCATCAGTACCTTTAAAAACTCCGCCCTTGACGCCATCACGAATTTGGTCGTTAAAGGCTCCTACTTTATATAAGTCATTAACGTTTTTATAGTTTGCAAGTGGCTTTCTCACACTCATTGCGGTTGAATCCATGTCCCACGCTTCACCAAAAATAATAATATCTTCACGGTAATCATCTCTTAACTTATGGCTTAACATATTCATTGCTTCTGTTGTATGTAGTCCCATTAAGTCAAAGCGGAAACCACCGAGTTTATATTCGCTAGCAAGGAAATAGGTCGAATCAGTCATATAACGAGCCATCATGATTCTTTCACTTGCTGTATCGTTACCAACACCACTCGCATTACTTGGTGAACCACTTGGTGTATAACGGAAATAATAACCTGGCACTAGTTTGGAAAATGAGTGTCCAGATACATTTGCAACGTGGTTATATACGACGTCCATAATAATGCGGATGTCTTCATTTGCATAAGCTTTAACGACTTGTTTAAATTCGTTAATGCGAACAAGTCCATCGTGGGGATTAGATGCATAGGCACCTTCAAGGACGTTATAGTTGCGAGGATTATATCCCCAGTTAAAACTAACATTAACTTCGCTATTTTCTTGATCGTAAAAGGGTAGAATTTCTAGAGCATTGATTCCTAATTCTTTAATGTGATCAAAACCTGTTTTGACCGTGACATCATTTTCTGTATATGTCGTACCTTGTTCTATTAAACCAAGGAAACGCTTACGATTAACTTCTTGGCCGTTCCATGTTTCATCAGCAGTTAGATCAGCAACATGGAGTTCATAGGGAATAATTTCCGTTGGTTTTTTTTCACTAAAATCAACATCATCCCAACCTTCGGGATTTGTTTTAGCAAAATCAACAATCATCCCACGTAAACCATTAACGCCAGCAGCACGTGCATATGGATCAACAAATTCGTTAACTCCAGCAGCGTTATTCGCGACGAAAGTATAATATTTTCCATGTAGGTCGCCATCAACAATAACAGTCCAGACACCTTTTTCCCCTCTGACAAATTGATGCTCACTAAAAGTGTCATCTCCTAATGTTTCATCAATTAGTGTTGGTGTTCCATTATTATATAGTCGTAATTTTAAGTCTGTTGTTGTTGGCGCCCATGCTTTAAACGTTGTTCTTTGCGCCGTATAAGTCACACCTAAATCATCTCCGTCATATGTAACTTCATTTACAAAAAGTGGGTCATCGAACAGTCCTGCAATCGATAGTAGAGCCACGACATCAGCATTACTGGCATCAGCAAAACTAATGGTAATGGAATAGGCACCCATCAAATCAATTTCATGATTTTCAGGAACTGGGAAAGTAAGTTCGAATTTATAAGTCTCAGCGTTATAAACATCTGCGGCTGTTGCTGTGGCTAAAACTGTACTCGCAAGTTTAAGTGTATAAGTAGCCATTTCGAGATTTGTCGCAACAAATATTTGTGAGGCCGAAACAAATTCAGCATTAAGAACACGACCAGCAGTAACTTCTTCAGGTGATTTATACACCGTCTCTTCCATGTTCACAAGATACAAATGATAGCCATTATCACTTTCTAAAGTAAAATTAGCAAATTTTACATTAATATCGCCTGTTTGCGCACTCCATCCGCCTGGACGAATGATAAAATTCACTTGGCTTTGATCACTAAAGGTTGAAAGTGGTAAGAAACTGTATTTTCCATAATCATCGCTACCCGTATATGTTTGGGCAAAGCCGCCTTCATTTTGACCCCAAACCCAGAGGTCCCAAGCTGCATAATCACCATCACTACGATGATAGTGAAAAACAACATGCTCTTCATCAAAAGGATCATCAAAAACCTTGGCCGTGCGTACAATCGTTTGTTCTTGTTTGCTAGCTTTTATTGTAGTAGGTGTATTCGTATTAATACTTCCTAAAGACATAAGGCCGGCAATCAAACTGATAGTAAGTAATTTAAACATAACTATTCCTCCTTATTTTCTATGTGAAACTTTTAAAAGTGTCGATAAAAATTTTAATCTCTTAGTAAAAAGGTTGAAGTTTTTTAACTTCCATTCCCAGTTAGGACTTCCTATCGTCCCAGGAGTGTTAAGGCGACTCTCATCATCTAATAAGAGTAAATCTTGCATTGGCACAATCGCAATATTTGCACTACTAAAAAAAGTATAGGCTAAAAACTTATCAAAGATATTTTTATATTCAATAAAGCCGCGACGATTTAAGTCTTTTTCGGTCGCGCGTTTAAACTCGAGATTTTGGCCATTAAACCAGCTGACAACTGTTTGGTTGTCATGCGTGCCTGTATAAATTATACGGTTAGGATTAGTAAGTTGCTCCATATGCACAGGATTATATGTAAATTGCACGATTTCCATTCCTGGTAAATTGTAGTGATCGCGGAGCACTAGGACTTCTGGCCGTAAATCGCCTAAATCTTCGGCAATGACTTTAAGATGAGGAAAATCGGCTAGCAAAGTATCAAATAGAGCATAGCCTGGTGCTTCAACCCACTCCCCTTCTTCGGCGGTTGGACAAGTGCTAGGAATTTTCCAGTAAGTATCAAAAGCGCGGAAATGATCAATTCGTATCATATCAAATAACTTGGCGTTATAACCTAGACGTTCTTTCCAAAAGGCAAAATTGGTCTTTTGTAAATAGTCCCAATCATAAAGGGGGTTGCCCCACCTTTGCCCAGTTGCACTAAAAAAATCAGGTGGAACACCGGCAATATGCGTTGGAAAATATTGCTTATCTAACAAGAATACGCTGGCATTTTCCCATACATCGACAGAATCAATGCCAACATAAATAGGCATATCTCCGACAACACTGATGCCTAGTTTGTTTGCGTATTTATGTAATTCTTGCCATTGTTTATAGGCGATAAACTGCAGCCACATTTCAAATTCAATTTGCTCTTGATATGGAGTTAAATCAAGTTTGTTGTCATGTATCCAATTTTTAAATTGATCAGGCCAGTAATGCCACTGATTTAAATAATTGTTTTTCTTAAATGTAACGAATACAGCATAATTGAACACCCATTTATTCGTGTTTTTAAAACGAGTAAAGCCTGTTTTGCGTGTCTTTTTGTAATTATTAAAGGCTGTTTCTAAATATTTTAGTTTAAAGGTTCTAACTTTTTCATAATCTATTTTTTCGGCATTTTTATTGAAGTTAGGAACTACACCAAGAAGTTTTTCCTTTTGCAAGCCTTCAAGACTAATATAAATTTCATCAAATGGTTTACTACCATATGGTTGATAGGGAGAATTTCCAAATCCGGCTGGGTTAAGAGGCAAAATTTGCCAATGTTTAAAGCCAGCTTTCTTACTAAGTTTAAGAAAGTTACGCGCTTCGGGACCAAAATCTCCGACCCCATGGCGTGAGGGTAAACTACTAACTGCTAATAAAATTCCTGCTTCTTTCATATCTTATCTCTCTTCTATAATTACTGAGGAGAATGCTCCTAGTGTAATTTTATTGTTATTATCTTTTTCAACTCTTACTAAACTTGTGAATATATCGTGTGCAATAAATAAATTAGCAGTGTCCTCATCAAGGCGAGAAAGGGCAAATTGCTCGGATTGACTATTAACATTGTGGATGACATAAATAGGTTTTATGTCTTCATTAATACTCGTATATTTAAGGGCAACCAAATAATTGTTAGGTAGTGTTACTTGTTCAACACGTGCATTAAGTAAAAAGGGATATTGATTACGTACATTAAGAACCTTTTTATAGTGATTTGTGAGGCTAAATGGTTGTTCTAATAGTGTGTAGGCGCCTTCTTTAACTTGGTTAGACATACTATAATCAGTGCCCGGTGGGACGTTAGTTCTCCACGGATCTGTGCCTCGTTGCCAAATCATTGGTAGACGACGGTTAGCGTCTGTTTGTGCACTAAGTCTATTACCTTTAAGGCCGATTTCTTCGCCATAATACATAAAGGGGATACCCGGTGTTAATAAGTATATTGAAGCTGCTAGTTTTTGTCTTTGTGGCAAGTTCATAATAAACATTTGACTTGATCTATCCATGTCATGGTTGGTCAAGAAAGTCGCAACAAGTGCATCTTCATTAATGGCGTAGGCATTACGATATGTGCTGGCGATTTTAAAAGCTAGTGAACTACCAATATTTGATGTTATAAAATCAATAATGTAGCCACCTGAATTCGCACCGCCAAAATTAAATAGACTATCGATGCCTTGATAAAAATCAGTAATAATCGTTTCGGCTTCCCACGCTTCGCCAACAATATAAGCACCTGGCTTTATGGCTTCGACAGTTTGCTTTAACCACGATAAAAATTGAATGGTTTTTGAATTATTACCCCGATAAAACCACGAAACAGCATCGAGTCTAAATCCTTTGACGCCTAAATCGAGCCAAAATTGAGCGATAGAAGCAATTTCTTCTCTCACGGCAGGGTTATCTAAATTTAGGTCTGGCATCCAATCGCCAAAGCCCGCTTCATAAACAACTTCTTGGCCTTGCCACGAAAAGTTGTACCAATTTGCTTTATTACTATTATCACTAGCAACAAAGTTGCCATTTTTAAAATTTTCTTTACCTTCAACAAACCAAGGATGAAATTTAGAAGTGTGATTGATAACAAAGTCGATAATTACATCAACTTCGTTTTTATCAGCTTCACTAATAAGATATTCAAAATCTTCTAAAGTCCCATAATCGGCGTTAATCGCCTTATAGTCGTTAACGTCATAACCATGATAACTAGGGGAAGGATGAATAGGCATCAACCATACACCACCAACGCCTAAGTCATTTAAGTATTCCATCTTATCAGCAACACCACGTAAGTCACCTATACTGTCATCATCACTATCGGCAAAGGACCGTACAAAAATTTCATAGTAAGCGCCCCCGCGCATTTTGCTGACGCTATCATCAAATTCATAATCAAGCGGGATGACACTTTGCTCACTTGTTGTCGACGTTTGTTCACTCGAAATTATGGGGCTACTATCACTAATTTGGCTACTAGTAGGACCACAAGCACTTAAGGCAATGAGAAAAGTGAAAATCAGTGGAGACTTATGCTTAAAATCAAACGGCATATTAACCTTTAACTGCCCCGCCAGTGACACCACTGACGTAATATTTTTGCATCCAAATAAAGAGTATTGTAATAGGAATACTAATCAAAACAGCACCTGCGGCGAAAGTTGTAAAGAAATCACCTATCATTCCTGGACCATTCAACATGTTATATAGTCCGCGCGCTATTGTCCAAGCGTCGGTTTTATCTCTTGTAATTGTTGCGACGAAAATATAATCACCCCATGGACCCATGAATGAAGTAAGCGCTGTATAAATAACGATAGGTTTAGAAAGCGGTAAAATAATGTGCCAAAATATTTGTGCTTTATTGGCGCCATCAATTTCCGCAGCTTCATCAATTGAAGTCGAAATTGTATCAAAATATCCTTTAGAAACAAGATATCCCATCGCGGCACCACTACTGTTAACTAAAATAAGACTGATCAAGTAGTTGGAGATTGGTGTATTCGTACTTCCTCCCGCTCCACTTGGCAGTAAACCTATTGCTTTAAGAATAAAGTAAATGGCAATCATCGACATAAAGCCTGGAAACATACCAAGAACCATTAAAAACTTCATAATTCCTTTCCGCCCTTTAAAGCGTAGGCGGCTAAACGTATAGCTTGTTAGTAAAACAATTACGGTCGAAAACAAACTTGTGAAAATGGCAACAATAAGTGTGTTCACAAACCATTTTAAGTAAGGAATATATGAGTTAGTGAATAAATTGAAATAGTTGTCTAAGCCCCATTGTTTCGGAATAAAGTAACCGGCCGGCCCTGTACTTTCAACGCGGAGTGAACTAAGCACAAGCCAAACAATAGGAAACAACCAAACAATTGATAAAATTACTAGCAGGACATGGAGAACGATATTGACGGTTCTACTGACAACACGTTGATTTTTAAAACCCCGGGCCGCGTTAACGAGTTTAACTTCTTTAACATCTTGCTCAACATTTACTTTTTCATCGAGTGGCTGTTTTTTAATGTTATTCGTTTTCATTAAGCAAAGTCTCCTTCCTGCGTTGCAGCACTAGTTTTTGAATAAAGAGAGAGTGTTATAAATACACTAATTAAGAAGATAAAAATACCTAGTGCACTACCAATTGAATATTGTTGTTGTGCACCACCAACGGTTAGGTTATATAGCCATGTAACAAGAATATCCGTTTTACCATAGGGTACTCCTGGAACGTTGGCTGACGGTCCTCCTCGCGTCAAGAAGAATATAACGTTAAAGTTATTAATATTACCTATAAACTGCGTAATCAAATAAGGCCCGGTCACAAAGAGCATATAAGGCATTGTGATTTTCATAAATTGAGCGATTGGACCTGCTCCGTCAATACGCGCTGATTCATATAAATCTGCCGGTATGTTCATTAAGATACCAGATGTGATTAACATCGTATAAGGAACACCAACCCAAACGTTAACTAAAATAACAGATATCTTTGCGTTAGTAGGTTTTGTTAAAAATTCTATATGTTTCGTAATCCAGCCTAAATCTAGTAGTGTTTGGTTGATTGGGCCATATTTATCAAGTAAGCGACTCATTAATAACAATGTCACAAATTGTGGAACCGCAATCGTAATGACAAAGGCAGTCCGCCATAGTTTTTTTAGTTTTATCCCTTTTTTATTAATAACCATCGCAAGTAAAAGACCAAAAACATAGTTGGTGAGTGTTGCAAAAAACGCCCAAATAAAGGTCCATTGAATAATGTCAGCAAAGGCGGTTGCAAAATTGCTACCTCCAACTGAGGTAAAAAGCTGCGCAAAAGTTTGGAGGCCGACCCAAGTAAAGAGGGTGTTTGGTGGTCCATTATCAGCGTTATAGTTCGTGAATGCTAGTAGAATCATAAAGACGAGTGGCAAGAATGTGAAAACTGTAATTGTAAGGGCAGGAACCGACAAGGTTGTTAAATGGAATCGTGCATTGAGTAATTGTTTTAACTCTTCAACAAAAGTCGGAATAGGGTTCTTAAAACGAGGTTTTCTCCTCACTTCATTTTTAACTTGTTGTTCGAGGTTGGTAACTACATTATCAAATTTGTAATCTTTTAAATTAGCCTGATGTTGTTTAATCGCAGGTGTAAATTTCTCATCAGCCGAGGCGACACCTTTAATTGAAATCCAATACATCATAATAATTGCCAGTGTTAAAAGAATTGTCGCCACCGAATAAAGGGTGATCAACATCGAATTGTCTTGGAAGACAGCCTGACTTTGAACAAGGGCATTTTCTGGACAAGCTTCCACTGTGAGACCAGGAATTTGACAAGTATATTCGTATATAACTGCGACGTCGCCAAGGTTATCAAATTTAGAAAGCCAATAAATTCCGCCGCCTGGAATTAACATAAATACAACATAGCCAACTTGCATGAGTAAATACATAATTGTTTTAAAAGGCCGACGCATAAATGAGTGGCCAAGCCCCATAAAGAAAAACGATAATTTTGTACGATAACTATGATTAATAAAAGTACTAACATAATGTTTTAAAAAGGCATACGTCTTTTTACCAGTAAGAATAATTATTTTATAAAAACCAACAAATATATTAATGAATGTTTTAGCAAAAAGCATAACAATATCAAAAAGCATAAGGGCTGTTGCTTTCGCGCCGTTCCCGATTCCAATGTAAAAGTGTTCTAAGCGACCAATTGCTTCAACCGGCCGAGAAATATAATATTGTGTACCTTTTTTATTGGCCTTCAAGTTGTTATTAGTAATAACAAATAAACCAAAAGCCATAAATGTTATTATAGGAAGGGTAAAAAGCCAAATTCGTGGAGGTAATGTTCCAATTAAACCGTTTTGTGATGTAGGGACCACAAAGATAGGAATAAGTAGTTCTCCGACAAATAAAAACGTGGTTATAACTAAGACAATAAGAGCAAAACTCCTTTGTTTTTTAGCAGTAGCCACGAGATTTTCTTGAGAAACTTCTTCTTTAACTTGTTTTCTTAAGCGTATACTTTCAACGAGGGTTAAAGATGCTAGCATTACAATACCAAGCGATATAATTAATGTTGTGACCATAAACACCATAAGAAGTGTTCCGCTTGTGCCACCAGATAATATAGTCATGCTTTGCTGTAACAGGTTAACCAACCTAATTACAAAAAAAGCTCCTACAGTAAAAATCATAAAAGCAGCAATCATTACGTTCGTGAATGAACTTAAAATATGAGCATAGTGCCCAACGCCTAGTAATGATTTAAGCTTTTTTTCTTGTTCTAATTTAGGAACTTCTTGAGGTGTAATAGAATTATTATTTTCCATAAACCACTTTTTGCCATTAAAAACAGCAAATCTCCTTTTCTAAGAATTATGATTGGCGTTTTCCATGATTGTAATTGTGTGAATAAATCAATCGATTTTATCCTCTCAATTAAATGACAACCTAGACTAACTGAATATATTGTATCATTTATTAAATAAATGGGTAAATGTTTTTCCAGTAATTTGTCAACTAAAAACAAAAAAAGGGAATCTATTGATTCCCTCTACTTTGAAAGTTGTGTTTACAACTAGATTGTCATCGTAATAGCCATCACGAAAGCGTCTAGTTGATCTTTAACAGTTAGCACTGTGCTCTCTTCGGTCGGACCATTAGCAACAAAGTTTCCAACAGCAGCAGCGGCATCCCAGAATGATCCACCAACTGATTTGCTTTGTGGAATGGCGAATGCAGCTTGCATTCCTAAGGCAGCTAGCGCTTCGTTTTCTTGAACGGCTGCACTTGCAGAAACATTAGCATTTGAAGGACCCTTACCAATTTGTTGGTAACGGTAAAGTTGCGCGGCTTCATTAGTAATAAATTCCGCAAAAGCTAAAGCCCATGCTTGGTTAGCAGAGTTGGATTTAACGCCAACTAATTTTGAACCAGCAAATGAACCCATTTGGACAACTGTATTATCTTTACTCGTAAAACTTGGTAGTTTTGTCGCACCAAATTTTGCGCCTAAGGCTTCTTCAATGTTGTCAGCGTTCCACATACCGGAAACAGCAGCAACAATTTTATTGCCTTGTGCATCACTAAAATCAGCTAGGATATCATCAACGTTAATTGATTTAAAACCTTTATCAAGATTATCTCTGACAATATCAGTGAAAGCTTCCATAGCCTTAACACTGGCGGTTTGATTGAAAGTTGTTGAGTGAACTTTAGTTGTAGGATTATATGAAATGTCACCAACATTCATAATTGGTGATAAGGCATAATAACCATTACCTAAATCGATTGCGATTTGATGGCTGGAATCAGCTTTAGCAATCATTGCTTCAAGTGTAAGAACATCTGTTTCGGTATAGAAATCAGTATTATACATTAAGAAATAGCCATTATCGGCAGCAACTGGGAATCCATATAATTTATCACCATAAGTTGCAGCGTCAACAGCAGAGGCAAGGTCACGAGCTTTGACCTTATCGGCATAGTAAGAAGAAAGTTCGGTTAGAACTCCTTTATTAACTAGGTTTGAAAGTTGGTCATCAGCAAACATAAAAACATCAGCAGCGGTGTCAACGTCAGCAAGTGCTTGCGTTGCCGCATCACCTTCTCCAACGTCACCATAACTCATTAAGAAATTAATGCTAGGATTTTGTGCTTGGAATTCGGCAGCAAGGTGTTCATAAATTTCTTTTTCACCTTCTTTTTGTGGACCCCAAACTTGAACACGAATGCGTTCTTTAGTTCCGCTTCCACTTGTTGTAACGTCACTATTAGTTGGAGTACTTGTTTGGCTTGTGTTACTTGTGCCAGTTGGACCACAAGCTGCAAGAATCATCGCAGTTGCCGCTAGAACAATGTATTTTTTTTGTTTAAACATAAATTGTCTCCTTTCATAATTTGATTTGTAAAGGGTGCAAAAACCATCGGCTACCCAATTACAATTTAAGTTTATACAATTATTATTATAAGCGCTAAAGCACTTTTGTAAACAGAAAAAGTAAGCGGTTACAATAATGGAAATATATTGAACATTTTTATCAACGAAAAAACCCCAACAAATGTTGGGGCTTAAATTTAACAATAATCAGTTTTTAAATGATGCACTTATTATGTTCTTGAACGGTTAGGGCAGCTCTTTCTTCATCAGTATCGATTTTGAAAAAGTGACATTTAGCCATATCAAGCACTAAAGAAACAGTGTCATTAATATGAACATCTTTATCAGGGTTAACTAATACTTTAGCAACAAGCGATTGTCCTGCAAGCTTGCCGTGGAGCATATATTCATTACCGAGTAATTCAGCAACTTCAACTTTCATATCAAAAATTGCTTCCTTGTTCTTCTCACCAATCGCAGTTGAAGCGTAGTTAATATCTTCTGGGCGAACACCAAAAATTAGAAACTTGCCATTATATTGTTTTAGATCAGCCCGCATTGAGGCTGGGATTTTAATGCGTTTTGCTTCAACAAAGTGTTCGACATCTTTAAGGGTAACAGCTTCTTTAAATTCTTTTTCAGCTTCTTTTTCCATATCATGAGGTTTTTGACCCGACATTTGTCCAAGAATCATTTCATCTTTTTCAATTTTAACAGTAAAGAAGTTCATTGAAGGCGAACCAATAAAAGATGCGACAAATAAATTGATAGGATTATGATAAATATCAATCGGTGACCCTACTTGTTGGATAAATCCATCTTTCATAACAACAATTCTTGTTGCCATTGTCATCGCTTCGGTTTGGTCATGGGTAACATAAATTGTCGTAGCATTCATTTGTTCGTGGAGACGAATAATTTCCGAACGCATTTGAACACGGAGTTTAGCATCAAGGTTAGAAAGCGGTTCATCCATTAAGACAACGGCGGCTTGGCGAACAATTGCCCGTCCTAAGGCGACACGTTGACGTTGACCACCCGATAAGGCTTTTGGTTTTCTCGCGAGCAGTTCTTCGATTTCAAGAATTTTTGCCGCTTCACGAACACGGAAATCAATTTCTGTTTTTGGTAGGCGTTGAATTTTTAAGCCGAAAGCCATATTGTCATAGACGCTCATGTGTGGATAAAGGGCATAACTTTGGAAGACCATAGCAATACCACGATCTTTTGGTGGTAAGTCATTAACTAATTTATCATCAATTACTAGGTTACCGTCTGTGATATCTTCTAGACCTGCAATCATTCTCAAAGTTGTTGATTTACCACAACCTGAAGGGCCGACAAAGACAATAAATTCCTTGTCCTGAATCTTTAAATTAAAATCGCTAACGGAAAAATTATCATTACCTTCGTATTTTTTATATACGCTTTGTAGTTCGACTGTTGCCATAACTACCTCCTTGTTTATTAACATAAATTAATAATAACACAAAAAATATGTGTGTAATTGTGCACGGTGCATAAATCTACTATTTGTTTAACATTTTCAAATAAAGATTGAAGTAGAAAGCATTCCAATAATCGCGAATGTCCAAGTTGGTAATATCGATAAACTTCGTGAGTCTATAGTTAAAAGTGTTACGGTGAATGTATAGCATTTCGCTTGCTGCCTTAGCGTTTAAACCGGCTTTCAAATAAGCTTGGGCAGTAAGAATGAGTTCGCGAGGAACAAGACAAAATTCATTAATAATAGATTTTTTGGTTTCATTTAAATTAGTAAATAACTGTTCAAGAACGACATCACTTAAATAATTAAAGCCCTGCATATTTTGATAACAATAATTAAGCGCACTCTTACTCACATCAGTTAAATCGTGGGCACATACAAAAACAAGTTTAGTGCCCAAATCACTGCTAATTGTCGGTAAAACCTCAGCAAAAAGCAGAGCAAATTCGTGACTTGCTATAATGTATCCGCTTGTGTTTGTTAAATATTCAATCTCATAGTTACCGACGTAAAAACTATCAATCACACTCGAAAAAGTATTTTTATCCACGTAATGATCGCTTTGGAAAAGATACATTTTATTCATGACTAATTTTTAACACCAACGCCCCAAAAGGAGGCAAAGTTATTGTCGTGTTTTTCACAATAAAATCATCATAGTTACTTAACAATACTTCTTCCATGTTTGCCAAGTGAGCGGTGGAAAAGTCGACTTCATATTCGCGAAAATTTGCAACAACGAGTATTCCTTCACCATTAAGTTTATGCAAATAACAAAAGACATCAGGGTGTGCTGCTTCAATAAGTTCAAACTTAGTATTTACAACTAAATTTAAAATATCAGGCCTTTTTCTTAATTTGAGTGCTTTTTTATAAAAGTTTAAAATAGAATCTTCATCAACTAATTGGCTAGCAACATTTACTTCTTTATAATTAGGATTAATTTTTAACCATGGCTTCCCGCTTGTAAAACCAGCATTTTCGCTCGTGTCCCATTGCATAGGGGCGTGACCGTTCGTGCGACTAGTCCGTTGTAAATACTTTGCTAAGTGGGCATCACTTTTAAAACGATGGCGACCCTCTTTGATAAAATTTTGATCGCTTACATCGTTAAAATCATCGAGATTTTCATAAACAACATTACTCATTCCTATTTCTTCCCCATTAAAAATAAAGGGCGTTCCGTACATGAACAAAAGTGTCATGGCAAGCATTTTAGCAGACTCTTTTCTATATTTAATGCTGCCATATTGGCTTAAAACACGAGGGTGATCATGATTATCCCAGTATAGAGGGAGCCAAGCTTTTTGAAAACAGGCATCAAACCAGCGTTTAAAGTTATTCTTCATACTAACAAGATTAGTTTTAATTTCTTCGTCACTTTTACCCTCGCTACCATAGGCGCCATTTTCCCAAGCAGTGTCGAAATTAAAAACCATGTTAATTGCGCCATCTTCAAAGCCACTATAGGCAAGCGAAGCTGTTGGGCTTACACTGCCTCCTACTTCACCGACAGTTAGGCAGTCATATTTACTAAGTACTTGCTCCTTAAACTCCTTTAGATAATCAAACATTTTCGGCAGGTTAGAAAACTTTGTCGGATCAAGAACAGTTCCGTCGCTTTCACATTTCCAAGTTGAATCGGCAAAACTCGTATCTCGGGCAAGATGAGCGATTGCGTCAAGACGGAAACCATCTACACCTAAATCTAAATAGAATTTAGCAACCTCAAACATTGCCAAACGCACTTTAGGATTATCCCAATTTAAATCAGGCATCTTTTTGGAAAAAATTTTCATGTAATAACTATCGGTTTTTTTATCATAAGCCCAAGCTGAGTCCGAGAAAAAGCCCCGCCAGTTATTAGGTGGAAGTTGTTTGCCTTTTTCATCACTACGACCTTTACGCCAAATGTAAAAATCCCGCTTTTCATTATGTTCACTGGAGCGCGATTCAATAAACCAAGGATGTTCATCACTTGTATGATTTAAAACAAAATCAAATATTATCTTAATGTCTCTTTTATGGGCCTCATCAATTAAGAGTTTCATATCACTAGTTTTGCCAAAAACGGGGTCAACTTCATAATAATTACTAATATCGTAGCCATTATCATCACGCGGAGATTTAAAAAATGGACACACCCAAATTAAATCTATTCCTAAATCTTGTAAGTAATCTAATTTAGCAATAATGCCTGGCAAATCTCCTATGCCATCGCCGTTAGTATCATAAAAGGAGGCCGGATATATTTCATATCCAACTGCTTTTTGCCACCATTTTAATGAACTAATCATAAATTACCTCACCATTTTGCGCCGCTTTAATAAAGCGATACATTTCTTCGCTTGTCACTTTTGGTGAAAAGAGTGGAAGATTATTAGTATCAAAATAGGCTACTTCTTCAATTTCATGGTCGTGCTCACCTGTCTCTTCTAAGACGCGAGCCGCAAATAAAATGATATAAGAAGGCGTTTCATGTTTTTTTAAATATGGCTTTCTGGTTGTAATACCTACCAGTCTTGTTATTTCTACTTTGGCGCCGGCTTCTTCTTCACATTCACGGATGGCGGACTCTTTTGGACTATCGTAGAGATCACACCAGCCACCAGGGAGCGAAAACCCATGGTCACTTTTCTCTTTTACTAATAAAACGTGCCCCTTTTCATTAAAAATAATAGTCCTGACACTAACATTAGGAGTGGGGTATACTTCACGAACAAAATAATTTGGTCGCGCAAATTTTTCATCAACAAAATCTTCGAGCATCTCAAGCGTTAATGTTTGAATTTCTTCATAGTTTTTTAATGCGTAACTGTCAGTCGAATAAAGTAAGCCAATTTTAGCAATTGCTTGGACTTTAATAATGTAGTCAAGATATTTTTGTTTGTTTTCCATGATTAGTCCTCTATTAAAATTATATACTTTATCTTCGACTTTCGCACCCCTAATTATTGTTTAATAATTATTGCTTAAGTGATATAATTTATATGTAGATTTAGGTGATTGTTTTTTTATTAATCACACTAAAAGAAGGAGGAATAATGATTAATATTTTGCTGAGTCAAGCTGAATGGACGCAAATTAATATGATCATCGCGTGGGGCGTTTTACTCGCTTTAACAATTGTTGTTGAAGTGTACTCAGTCCAACTCGTGTCGATTTGGTTTAGTCTAGGAGCCCTTGTTGCTCTAATACTAGCCATAGCTGGTGTCGAAATGTGGGTCCAATTCCTCGTTTTCACACTCGTTTCAGTCATCTCCCTATTCGTCGGACGCTTACTTTTCCAAAAAATCATTTCAAAAAGTAAAGATGTTCCTTCAAATGCGGACCGTTTGATTGGAGAAATTATCGTCCTTCTCTCCCCTGTTGACAAATTACATCATGGATCAGGGAAAATTGGTGATGTCGTCTGGACCGTTGCCGTTAATGAAGACATCAGTTTTGTAGTTGGTGATAAATGTATCATCGACAGTATCGAAGGCAACAAATTAATTGTTTCAAGAAAGGAAAACTAACCATGTTATTAATTAATTTTTTAGCTATGTCTACCCCTCAAATTATTGGACTAATTATTGGAATCTTTTTTGTTCTCCTCCTCGTTGTTGTTGTTGTCAGAAGTTTTATCATCGTTCCTCAAGCATTTACTGTGCTTGTTGAAAGATTAGGAAAATACAATCGCACACTTCAACCAGGCCTACATTTGCTCATTCCCTTTGTCGAAAGACGGAGCGTCCTCATTTCTCGTAAAGAAAAAGTTTTAGACTTTGATCCGCAACCAGTCATTACTAAAGATAACGTTACAATGCAAATTGATACCGTTGTATACTTCCACATTACTGATTCTAAACTTTACATTTACGGTGTTGAATCACCATTACTCGCGATGGAAAACTTAACAGCAACCACGCTTCGTAACATTATTGGTGATTTGGAACTAGATCAAACGTTAACAAGTCGTGATACAATTAACGCCCAAATGCGGGAGATTCTTGACCTAGCAACTGATAGCTGGGGCATTAAGGTTACACGTGTTGAACTTAAAAACATTTTGCCACCACGCGATATCCAAGAAGCGATGGAAAAACAAATGCGGGCTGAACGTGAGAAACGTGAATCAATTTTACGCGCTCAAGGTACAAAAGAATCGGCTATTTTAGAAGCTGAAGGCGAAAGAGCAAGCGCTATTTTACGCGCTGAAGCTGAAAAGATCCGTCAAATCATGATTGCTGAAGGTGAAGCTGAAGCAAATATTAAAATTTACCAAGCGCAAGCTGAAGGTATTCGTTTAATTAACGAAGCTCATCCTAACGAGGCTTATCTAACCCTTCAAGGTTTTAATGCTCTTGAAAAAGTTGCCAACGGTCAAGCAACGAAAATTATTATTCCTAGTGAAATTCAAAATGTCACTGGTCTTCTTGCCGCACTTAAAGCTACAGTAGAAATAGACAAACCAACCAAAAAGGGCTAGTTTATGAAAAAAGTTTTTTGGTCACGTTTTAAAGACGAATTACTCGCCTTCACTTCAACACGAGGTGAGGGCTATTCGTCTATGCCCTTTAACAGTTTAAATTTAGCTTTTCATGTCGGTGATGATCCTGAGAAAGTTGCTCAAAACCGCTTTAAACTTTTTAATAGTGTCGGATTTACAAAAGAAAACACGATTATTGTCAAACAATTCCATAGTGATATTAGTCTTGAAGTTCAAATTTCCCAGGCTGGAAGTGGCTTTGATGACTTTGAATCAGGGTTAAGAGCAGATGCTTTATACACTAGTCAAAAGGGTTTAGCGCTTGGCGTTTATCACGCTGACTGTGTGCCTGTTTTTATTTATGTCCCTCATCTAAAAGTGACGGGCATAATTCACGCTGGTGAAAAAGGCTCCTTATCAAGCATCACTGCAAAAATGATTAGTAAGATTAAAGAGCAATACGATGTTAAGGGCGAACAAATTTTTGCCTTTATCGGTCCTTCGCTTAAATTTGGCCACCGACAAATAAGTAAGACGCGCGCCTTAGAAATTCTTAAAGAACATCCTAATTTTAACTACGCTGTTAAAGCAACTGTTCCTGAATATTTTCTTGATTTACCATTTCTTAATTTTATGCAGTTGGTGGAACAAGGTATTCCTAGTAGTAACATTGATATATTTGATGATTGCACATATGAAAACGACCATGACTTCTTCTCATATGCAAGAGAAAAAACTACTGGCCGTTTAATGTCTTTTGTACAAATTATTAGTTAATGAGGAAATTTCTTTTTAAATAAGCTAAACACTGGTGCAGGAACAAGATTATGAATATCTTCATGACCAAAATAGAGTTCCTTAACAGTACCACTAGAGATAAATGATAATTCTCCACTAGCCATAAAGAAGACCATTTCAATTTTGTCATCGATATAGCGGTTAGCGGCGGATAGTTGAAACTCATATTCAAAGTCACCCATCGCTCGTAAGCCACGGATAATCGCGCATGCGCCATTTTTATTCGCGTAATTTACTGTTAGTGATTCGGTCGCGTCAACCGTCACATTAGAATTACTTTTAAACACTTCTTTAATCATCGTGAGGCGTTCCTCCACGGTAAAGGAAGTTTTTTTATTGGGATTATTAGCCACGAGAATAATTACACGGTCAAAAACACGTAATGCGCGTTTTAATATATCGAGATGTCCATTAGTGATAGGATCAAAACTACCAGGATAAACTGCTGTTTTCATATTGTTCTCCAAATGATTGTGACATGCGTGATGCCATATTTATATGTTCTTATTCTACTATTTTCAAGCACAATAGTTAAGGCTTTATCGCTTTCAATCACAATTATACCGCCTGCACATAAAATATTAGTCTTAATGACTTCGTCAAGTATTGAAATAACATCTAGATGATAAGGTGGGTCAAGAAAAATAACATCATAGCAATTACTATTACAATTTTGTAAAAAGGTCTTATAGTCTTGATCTATGATTTGTAAACTTTCTTCAATGTAACTTGTGTTGTTTCTAATTATTTTTTGTGCGCTTACAAGGCTATCGACAAAAGTGGCACTTTTGGCACCTTGAGAAAGTGCTTCAATACCTAATGCTCCAGTGCCGGCGAATAAATCAAGAATCTTTTTATCCTTAATGTCATTCCTTAGCGCATTAAAAATGCCCTGTCTTACGATATCCTTAGTCGGACGAATTAATTTGTTATCTAAATCATAACTTATAGGTCGGCGTATGTACTTTCCTCCAACCACGCGCATTTTTATATTTTGCATGACTTATGATTCCTAAATTTAAAGAATACTCTTTCATTTACCTTGTCATAAATTTGATTTAATTGCTTTAGAGTCGCATTATAACTTATAACGAGTGGATGAATATCAAGGTCATATTTAGCCTTTGATAAAGCTTTACGGGCTTCACTTTTTTCCGTTTCACTTCCGTGCTCATCAATCATGATTAAGTGTTCTTGGGCATCAATGAAAGCTTGCTCAAGCGCAAGTAAGTTATTGTCCAGGGCGATTTCCTGTTCGAGTTTTTGCAAAGTTAAATAAGCATCAGATTGACGGATTAAATCACTAAGTTCATAAGAAATTTCTATTGTGTCTTTTTTCATAACGACATTATAACTTAAATGACAAAATATATAAAAAAATAGTCTTTATATTTAATAATTTTCCTTAACTATGTTAATATAGGCAGTGGAAAAAGATTATGTTAAAAATATATGATGATAAACACTATACACTAAGAGCAAGAGCTGCTTTGGTTGCCCTTCCTTTAAGTGAAGAAGATGAACAACTTGCCCTAGCGATGCTCCAACACATCAAAGAAAGCCAAGATGAAGAATTTGCTACAATTCATAATCTCCGGGCTGGAGTTGGTTTGGCCGCACCTCAAGTTGGTGTTTCTAAACGTATTCTTGTTGTGTATTTTGAATATGAGGAAGGTGAATTTGTTACTCACGTCCTCGTCAATCCCCAAATTGTATCTAATTCTGTTAAAAAGTCGTATATAAGTACTGGTGAAGGCTGTCTCTCTGTCAATGAGGATTATCCTGGCCGTGTTTATCGCTCTTTTAAAATAACGGTTACAGCATACGACGTTCTTAAAAAGTCCACCGTCACAATCAAGGCGAGCGGATATGAGGCAATTGTGCTTCAACATGAGATTGATCACCTTAATGGAATTCTTTTTTATGACCACATCAAGCCTGAAAATTCGGCAAAATATCCTGATGCGGTTGAAATTTAATCTTTACTTATTTAATAATGCCCATTACACTATTAATAACAGTTCGACAAATACTATAATTTTATAATTATAATTTAGGAGTTTATTTATTTATGGCAAAAGAAAACATATTTGCAATGCCTGTTTCTATTTATGCCCTCGGCGGTTTAGGCGAGGTCGGCAAAAACATGTACGTTGTTGAAAACGAAAAAACACTCATTATTATTGATGTTGGTGTTCGCTTCCCTGAGGCTTCTCTACCAGGAGTTGACTATGTCATCCCTGATTTTTCCTATTTACGTAATAATAGCAAGAAAGTGAAAGCTGTCTTTATTACTCATGGTCATGAAGATCACATTGGAGCGATTCCTTTTTTAATTCAAACAATTCATATTCCTGTTATTTACGCACCACCACTCGCAGCAGCGTTAATTCGTCATAAATTAGGAATGATGCGCATTAAAACACCAGTAAAAATCGTTGAATACAAGCCAGAAGATATATATCAAGTTGATAGTTTTAAAGTTAGCTTCTTTGCTGTCACCCACTCTATCCCTGACTGTTTTGGGATATGTGTCGATACAACTGAAGGGCGTATTGTCTCTACTGGCGACTATAAAATTGACTTAACACCAATCGGTCGTCCGATGGATCTAGGTAAAATTAGCCAAATCGGTAATGAAGGTGTTGAACTGATGCTTGGGGATTCTACTAACGTTGAAAAAGAAGGTTATACACCTAGTGAACGAATTGTTATTTCGGCTATTAATGATATTTTTGCGCAAACGACAGGACGCTTAATCATTTCAACATTTAGTAGTAATATTTCGCGCATTCAACAAATTGTTGAAGCAACTGTTAACTTTAATCGTAAATTAGTCATTATCGGGCGGACAATGGAAAGAGTTGTCGCTGCTTCAAGAGAATTAGGATATATTAAAATTCCTGATGCTAGCCTCATTGATGTTGGAAAAATTTATACACTCAAACCTGAAGAAACTGTTATTTTATGTACGGGCTCTCAAGGTGAGCCACTCGCGGCCTTATCACGTATCGCCGACGGAACTCATAAAGACGTAAGAATTATCCCTGGTGACACTGTTGTGTTCTCCTCATCGCCAATTCCTGGCAATGGTGCGGGCATTGACCGTGTTGTTAACCAACTTACGCGTTTAGGTGCTGATGTTTTAACTAATTCAATCTTACGTAACATTCATAGTTCCGGTCACCCTTCACAAGAAGAGTTAAAACTTATGTTACGCCTATTTAACCCAGCTTACTTTATGCCAATTCACGGTGAATACCGTATGCTTAAATTACATGCTGAATTAGCGCAAAAATTAGGAATGCCAAAAGAAAACACCTTTGTGCTTAAAAACGGCGAAACAATTTTACTTCGCAACAAACGTGTTTCAGTCGGTCCAACAATACCTTGCGAGGACATTTATATTGATGGTAATTCTCTCAATGGTGTCAGTGAAGCTGTACTCTCAGATCGTCGAAAACTTAGCGAAGACGGGATGGTTAGCGTTTTAATTGCCCTTGATTCAAAAAACAATAAATTAATGATGCCAATTGAAATTTATTCCCGTGGCTTTATTAACTTTGAAATTTCTCATCTTCTTCCGCGGGCACAAGCACGCATTAATGAAGCCGTAAATAAACTCATGGCATCTAAATCAACGACTTTTGGTGAAATAAAACTTATTTGTAAAGAAGTATTAGAACCTTATTTCTATGATAAAACAGGCCGCAGTCCTATGATTATTCCTGTCGTGATGAACAAGGTGAAATAAGATGCTTATTTTAGCGTCTCAGTCCCCGCGAAGAAAAGAACTCTTAAGGCTTTTAACCACTGATTTTGTCGTCATGCCGGCTAATATTGACGAGGAAGTTGTTGTCAAAGTTCCAAGTGATCTTGCCAAAGAAATAAGCAAACTCAAGGCTTATGAAATATTTCAAAAATATCCAAATGACACTGTTTTAGCGGTTGATACAATTGTGATCATTGATGGCTTAGTTCTAGGAAAACCTCATTCTAAAGCCGATGCCCGACGGATGCTTGAATTATTAAGCGGACGTAAACATCACGTAATATCAGGCTTCACGCTTGTCAGTGCTGAAAGAGAAATTAACGCGAACGTCGTCACGGAAGTATATTTCAATAAGCTCAGTGATGAAACAATAGAAAAATACATTGAAGGGGGATCCCCTTTCGATAAGGCGGGTGCCTACGGAATCCAAGACAAGCATTTCGATCTTGTCAATCACATTAATGGCAGTTATTATAACGTGATGGGCCTACCAGTCGAGGAGTTAAAAAAATACATAAAATAAAATCAGGGTTTCCCTGATTTTTTTATTTAGTTACTTTATTGAATGAGGCATCAACAAGTAAGATTAATTTAGTTTTCATCGTTATAATTCTAACGACCCCTAACTTTTTCAACTTATCTTTATCAAACTTTGTCATATCATTAAGTTCCACACTTAGGCGGGAACCGTTAAGTTGTAAACTTTTTACATTATCTTCCCCGCCTAGGGCAAGGTTAAAGTCATTCTTTTCTACACTTTTTAGTGGTTCAGGTGTTGGTTTTTTGGCGCGAAAAAGTGGGAGCAAGAAATAAAGTGCTAAAACAATGACAATTAAAACAAAAACGCCAATTGAAATGTGTGTACTATATTCTTTTAAAAATTGTTCAAAAGTCATAAAGTCTCCTAACTATTAATAAATGCCTTGTGTAGTGTTAATAAATAAGGCCGATTTTGATTATGAATTAAAGTAACTTTCTTCTCACCTAGTCTTACTTTTAAAGTAAAGTTGTCGGCATTAATTTTCTCACTTAGGTGATCGTAGCCTAAAATTGTTTGTCCGGCCACACCACTAAAAGTTACAACCCGGTTTCCGCGTAAAACAAGCGAGGCATTAAGCGGACGATAAATATTATTACTAAGAGGGGCAATCTCACTTAGCTCAAGTAATTCGAGCCCACTTTCAATTATTGCGCCACCAATTGATTTATTGTAACCACTACTTCCAAGTTGGCTAGAAACTAAAAGGCCATTACCACGAAAAGTCTCCAAATATAAATCATCGATATGAACATCAGAAATAATTGTGTGTTGTGCATTCTCAATCCGTATTTCATTTACTGCATAAAAAAGTCGACTACTTTTCTCTGTACTGAGGCATGCTTCAAGTAAGCGGTAGCGACGTTGATGAGGTTTTTCCTCTTTAATAAGAGCAACTACTTCAACTAAATCATCAACGGCAAAATCACAAAAGAAACCAAGTGATCCAGTATGAATACCGATAAACTTAAGTTCATTAATACGATCAAGAAAGTGATTAACCGCGCGCAAAAAGGTACCGTCACCCCCGACAAAGATAACAACATCTGGTTGTTCATCATTACGGATAAGACCAGCGCTTTTTAGTAAAGTAGCAAGTTTTTGCTCGATTTGCTTACTATATTCGTCATCACGACTAATAATTGCGACATTCATGCTCGTTCCTCTTTATAAATTGTATAAATTATTGTAGCATAATAACAAACGGAGGAGAAAGTTATGTCCACGAATATTGAAATCGAAGTTAAAACGCTTATTTGCCAAAAGGACTACGAAGCTATCCTCAAATTTTTCGAACATGAAAAACGCGAGGCGGTCGAACAAACCAACTATTATATTGATACTAAAAATGCTGATTTAAAACGGCATGAGGTTAGTTTACGCATCAGACGGCTTAACGGCTTTGTGATGACGCTTAAGACTCCATTAAGTGAAGGCTTACTTGAAAAGAGCCAACTCATTAGTGAAAGTGAATTTGACAACTACATTAATAATAATGTTTTTCCTGAAGGCTCTATTAGTGAGTTTATTGAGCGCTTATATATTGAACCTAGTAGTTTAATTCCGTTAGCGGAATTACACACAAATCGTGTTAACATTCCTTACAAAGGCTACTTATTAGCGGTTGATAAAAACATGTATGCCCAAGAAGTCGATTATGAATTAGAAATGGAAGGTTCTTCTGTTGAAAAGGCGCGCTTCTTCCTAGAAGAAATATGTGAACAAGTTGGAATTAAATTCACCGAAAACAAGATTAGCAAACAAAAAAGGGCACTTATCGCTCACAATCAACTAAAGTTATAAAGAAAAGCTAGTGCATGAAGCACTAGCTATTTTTTTTATTGGACGTGATCACAATAAGGATAGTGTGGACACCCTTCTGGTGTACAAGCCTCCTGCGCGATGCGGCGAGCACGAGGAATAAACGTCATAATTTCTTCCGAGTTGTAGCCGACTTGGATCCTGCGACTGTCAACCATGATTGGTCGCTTAAGAACCGAAGGATTTTCCTGTATGAAGGCAATAATTTCAGTGACGGACATCTTGTTAATATCTATCTTACGGTCGCGTATTACTTTGCTTCTTGTTGATATAATATCTTCAGTTCCATTTTCTGATTTGTATAACATTTCTTTGAGCTCTTTTTCATTGAGGGCCGCAGCAAATATATTATGTTCTTCATAGGGGATTTTTTGTTCATCAAACCATTGTTTGACTTTGCGGCACGATGAGCAACTCGGAGATGTATAGATTTTAATCATTATCTAGTACCTCCTAGTATAAATAGAATACTATAAAGTGACGTTATTCACAATAATCAATTTATAAAATTGACACTAGTAGCATTTGTTCTTATAATTTAACAAGCGAGGTATTATATGCGATATCTAAGTGGAATTAAACCAACAGGGCGTCTAACTTTAGGAAACTATATTGGGGCGCTTAAGTTCTTTACAAGTTTTCAGGAAGATAATGACTTATTTCTGTTTATTGCAGATTTACATGCTTTAACTCTGCCCATTCAACCAGAATTTCTTCGCAATAATATAAAAAGTATTGCCGCCTTTTACTTAGCCGCTGGACTTGACCCTGATAAGTGTGTTATTTTTCAACAGTCAATGGTGAGTGCTCATGCTGAATTAAATGCGATTCTCCAAAACTTTCTTTATATGGGTGAATTAGCGCGCATGACTCAATTTAAAGATCAAAGTCAAAAGATGGAGCAAAATGCGATTGGCTTAGGCTTATTTGCTTATCCTGTCCTTATGGCTAGCGATATTCTTCTTTATGACGCTAAGGAAGTGCCAGTTGGTGAAGACCAAATTCAACACGTTGAAATAACTAGAGACCTCGTCGAACGTTTTAATAATCGCTTTGGGGAAGTGCTCGTTATGCCAAGTGCTAAGGTTAGAAAAGTTGGCAAACGTATTATGTCATTAAGTGACCCAACAAAAAAGATGTCTAAAAGTGATCCTAAAGGTGACATCTTCCTTGATGATGATGAAAAAACTATCCGAAAAAAGATTATGAGCGCTGTAACCGATTCAGGGAGTGATATTATTTACGATCCCGATAATAAAGCCGGTATCGCTAATCTTTTACAAATTTATGCGGCTCTAAAAGATATAAGTATTGCCGATGCAGTGAAAACTTTTACAGGTTACCGTTATGGCGATTTTAAGAAAGTTGTCGCGGACACTGTCGTTGGTGAGTTAATCCCCCTTCAACTTCGTTATCACGCTGCACTTGATACCGGACTTGTTGATCGCGTATTAGAAGACGGCGCTAAAAAGGCCGGCAAGATTGCTAATGCAACACTATACCGTGTTCAAAAAGCAGTAGGATTAAGATGAAAGATAAATACTTAATTGCCATCGATCTTGATGGCACACTTTTAACTGATGCGAAAACAATCACAAGCCAAACAAAGCAATACCTTAATGATTTAACTAAACTCGGGCACTGTGTTGTCATTGCAACTGGGCGTCCCTTGCGCTCCGTTTTAGTTTATCAAGAACATTTAGGCATTGATTGTCCAATCGTTTGTTATAACGGTGCAATGACGCTTGATTATCATCATCATCGATTTGATAAACGCATCGTTCATTTTGATAGGGACATCGTTAAACAAATAATTAATGACGTTGGTTTAGAAAATTTTGATAATCTCATGATTGAAACAGAAAGCCATATTTATCTCTTACGTGAAGACGAAGAATTAAATACATTTTTTTGGAATAATGGTCATTCAATCGTTTATGGTTCTGACTTTAATTTTGATGAAGACCCAATGACTTTAATTTTTAAACCACGTAATTTTGCTGATTTAACATTTAAGAAAAAACTCCAACATGCCGTAGAAAAATATGAACATTTTAATTTACGCTTTTGGTATGACTCCTATTATAGTGAAGTATTCCTCAGCTATGGCACCAAACAACATGGACTTGAATATATTGCCGAGAAACTTGGCTTTGATCATAAACACACGATTGCCTGTGGCGATGCTGAAAACGATATGCAAATGTTAAAATGGGCTCAACACTCAATTGTGATGCTCAATGGCGATGATAAAATGAAAAATCACGCAACAATTGTGACAGATAATGATAATAATAACGACGGACTCGTCGCTGCATTAAAGAAAATAATCGGTTAGTAACCGATTATTTTTAATATTTCATGATGTAGATGATTAGCAATGTCTTTAGCATCGGCTTGGCTGATATGACTTTTTACACAATAATAAAATTTACATTTTGGTTCAGTCCCGCTTGGACGGATGGAAATTGTTGCTTCATTATCAAGGAAATACTTAAGTACATCACTTTTATCGGTGTGTAGATTATATTTCCCCTTACTGCCCTCGCCGTATTGAAGTAAATAATCTTCATGGCGAATAACTTGATGTTCGTCCAGAACTGTAATCGGATTATTACGTAAATTTGTCAGCATTGCTTCCATGTTTTTGGCCCCTTCGGCACCTGGGAACATAATAGAGTGACTAACATCATAGTAAAAACCGTACTTTTGCATGAGTTTTTCATAGGCAACATCTAAAGACAAACCTTTTTTATGATAATAATTTGCCATCTCGCTATATAAAACCATGGCTTGGAGAGCGTCCTTGTCGCGCACAAAAGGTGCAACTAAAAGACCATAACTTTCTTCATAACCGAATTCAAAATGGGCTGCATTGTTATTAATGTCTTGCTCGACTTGGTTGCCTATATATTTAAAACCAGTTAAAAACAGTTTAACCTCTACTCCGTAACTTTCTGCAATAGCGTTACCTAACTCCGAAGTGACAATCGTTGTATAAATTGCACTGTTAGCTTTTAAAAGTTTTTTCTTCTTTCTCATCATTAAAATATAGTCAAGCAAAAGGGCGCCACTCTCATTGCCAGTGAAACGTTGATAAGTACCATCTTTAGCTTTGTAACCTAAGCCGAGGCGGTCAGCATCAGGATCTGTCACAAGAATAATATCAGCGTCATGTTCATATGCTAATTTAATTGCTTCCTCATAGGCACCATCTTCCTCAGGGTTTGGTGTCTTTGTGTTTGAAAAAGCAGGATCAGGACTAAGTTGACTTTCAACCGGAATTAAATGATAGCCAAGTCGTTTAAAAATTTCTAAGCCAAGGACACTAGCCGCGCCATGTTCAGGAGAGAAAACAATTTTAAAGTCATTTTTTCTCATGTCCTTTTCTAGTTGAATTGACAAAACATCTTTTAAATACGCTTCATCAATTTTGCCGTCGAGTAAAACGTTTGTTCCTAAATTCTCAGAAACTTGCACTTTTACGTCAATCGCAGCTGGCATATTCGCTAGAATGTCTAACATTGGAGCGATTTTAGTTGGGACGAGTTGCGCACCATTTTCATCATAAATTTTAAAGCCATTATATTCTTTGGGATTGTGCGAGGCCGTAATCATAATGCCACCACGACACGATAAATATCTAACAGCATAAGATAATTCAGGTGTTGGTCTTAAACTATCAAAAATATAAGTATTAATACCCATTTGATTGAGAATGTTCGCACAATCAAGGGTGAATTCGCGTGACATATAACGATTATCGTGGGCAATAACGACACCTTTTGTTTTAGCATCGGAAAATTTATTTAATAAAAGTTGGCCAAAAGCAATCGTGGCTTTTCTTACCGTATAAATGTTAACGCGCGCCGTTCCCGCGCCAAGAACACCACGCATTCCGGCCGTACCAAATTCAATGTCTTTAAAAAAGGCATCTTCAATTTGCTTGTCATTCATTTGTTGAAGTTCAAGTCGTAAATAGTCCGGTAATGAATCTTCTTGAACCCAACGGCGATAATTTGTCATAACATCCATAATCTATTCCTCAATTCTATTAATAATGTCGGCCATGTCTTCTAGTAGTGGCGCCTCTATTTGTAAATCGTTTAAATACTCAAAGGGAGCATTAATACCAAAAAATTTAGTTTTGTGACTGTGTAGACACAAAATAGAAACATCATCATTTAAACCATATTTATGATCACCGACAAGTGGATGTTTTATGTGAGCAAAGTGAACACGTATTTGATTAGAGCGCCCAGTTTCTAGTTTGACTTCTAATAGTGAATAATCAGCAAAAGCCTTTAGTAGTTTGAAGTTAGTAACTGCTTCTTTTCCGTGTTCATCAACTTCAACAAGTCCGCGGTTATCATCATTTTTACTTAATGCGTAGCGTATCGTTCCCTTTTTGTCGGTGTTACCGTGGACAAGTGCTAAATAAATACGCTCGACTTCATTATCATGAAATGACTTACTTAACACTTGGTTAACCGCTTGTTTTTTAGCAAAAATAACGATACCACTGGTGTTTTTATCAATACGGCCAACTGGACTTGGAATATAACCGCGCTTAGTTGGATCAAATTCACCTTTATTAAATAAATACGTTAGTACTTGGTTGGCTAAAGTTTGATGTTGTTCATTAATATCACTATGCACCAAAAGACCACGTTCTTTGTTAACAACGAGTATATCTTCATTTTCGAAAATAACTGGGGAATGTAGTTCGACGGGACTAAATTCATATTCGACAATGAAATCTCTTTTTTGCTCGGCGCTTAAAAAAAGCAAAATCTCATCGCCGTCTTTAATAATATAATCTTGCGCTACACGTATATTATTAACGCGAACATCTTTAAGGCGAAAGAGGCGGTAAATAAAACTTTGTGGAGCATTTGCAAGTTGCTTCTTCAAGTATTTGTCGATGCGTTGATTGGCATCAATTTGACTAATCGTAAAATATATTTTTTCCATACATAAAGTTTACCATAAGTTAAAGTTGCTATCATAGTAATCAATCGAATAAGGCGGCTTAATTATTGTTAAAATGTCATATTTATTAATGACATAAACTTGTTTAGTTGTTATAATTAATTTCACGGAGAAATACCCAAGAGGCTGAAGGGGCGGGCTTGGAAAGCTCGTAGGCTTGTAACAGGGCGCGAGGGTTCAAATCCCTCTTTCTCCGCCATAAGAATTAATAGCAGTTGCAAGACTGCTTTTTATTCAGAAAATGACCTCTTTGTCACCACCTTAGTTTTTATCGGTGCTACAATGACTAGTGAGTAATGTATGAAATATTTTAGAATTATGTACAAAATGACAGAAGGATTTAGAAAGCACTATGTGCTTGTTTTTGTCATGATGTTCTTCAATATTACGCTCAATCTTTTGCTTTCTTATCTAAATGCAATTTTAATTGATGTGTTAAACAATGATATTCCTAATGGAACAATCCCACGACTAATTTTACAAACATTAGGTGGCCAAAGTTATTTGCGACAAAACATCTGGCTTTTGGCTGTCCTGATCGTATCCGTTGGTCTTTTTACTGCTGTCATTAGTGCAGTCCGTAACTCTTTAAGAGGCTACATATCGACTAATATTGGCAAGCGTACACAACTACAATTATTCCATCACATTGAACGACTCCCATACGAATCCTTAAAGAAAATGCAAAGTGGCGATATAATTCAAACTTGTACACGTGATGAAGAAGTATTGCGGCGTTTTGTTATTTTTGAAGTATCAATGATTGCCTACACTTTAATGCTTGTCAGTGTTTCCTTCATCTTTCTTTTAGATATTTCCTGGCAACTTGCTTTAACGGCAATTGCAATTCTTCCATTTATGATGGCTTACTCCTACTTCTTTGTTAAAAAAGTACGTAAACTTTACCGTATTTCTGATGAGAGTGAAGCACAAATGACAGCAAGAATTGAAGAAAACATTAGAGGCACAAGAACGGTTAAAGCTTATAATAATGAGAAATTTGAAATTGATAACTTTGAAGACTATTTAACAGACTACCAACAAAAGGCTTTAAAGTTTGAAAAAACTAATAGTGTATATGTATCAACTAGTGACATCTTTGTGTTTGGACAAATCACTTTAACAACTTTGTTTGGGATTTTTCTAACATATACAGGGAAAATAAGTGTTGGCGCACTTTATTTAGGTATTACTTATGTCTCACAAATTGTCTGGCCGGTTCGTCGTGTTGCCTCAATTTTATCTAATCTTGCCAAAGCCGTTGCATCAATGGATAGAATGGATCTTATTTTCAACCAACCAATTGAAGACTTAGAAAGTGGGCTACGTCCTTCTCTAAAGGGCGACATAACATTTAACAACGTTAGTTTTAAATATGATGACGGCGAAGATTTAATCTTAAAAAATATCAACCTAACAATAAGAAGTGGGCAAACTGTTGCGATTATGGGAAAAACCGCCTCGGGAAAGTCAACATTTGCACATCTTCTCAGTCGTCTTCATGACGTAAACGAAGGAAAAATTACAATTGATGGTCTCGATATTAAGGACATTAACCGTCAACACTTACGCAAAAATGTCGCGACTGTTTTACAAGAACCCTTCCTTTTCTCTAAGACAATTATTAGTAATTTACGCATTGCAAATAATAAGGCAAGTGAAGAAGATATTTTTAAAGCAGCACAAATTGCGCACATTCATGACTCCATCCTTAGTTTTAAAAGTGGCTACGATACACCAGTAGGTGAACACGGTGTCACACTTTCTGGCGGTCAAAAGCAACGTCTTGCAATTGCACGAACAATTATTAATCAAGCACCTATTTTAATATTTGATGATTCACTTAGCGCAGTCGACACTGAAACAGACATGCAAATTCGCAGTGCTCTTAAAATACGTGAACAAGACACACATACGACAACGCTTATTGTTACTCATCGGGTCGCGACAGCAAAAGACGCTGATTTTATCATCATTTTAGACAAGGGTAATATTGCCCAAATAGGTAAACACGAACAACTAATTAATGAGGAAGGACTCTACAAACGAATTTTTGAAATTCAATCGAGAATGGCCTAACAGCAATGATGAAAGATAGTTTTATTGAAGAAAAATTACCAGAACGCGTGAACGCTTCCGTTTGGAAAGAAATTTTTCCTTATCTTAAAAAATACTGGTTGTTTTTGTTACTCATTGTTGCGACAATCGCGTTTACAGCTTTTTATGACTCATCATTTATTCCCCTATTAAACCGGGCGGCTTTTAGCTATTTACAAACAGCGACACTACCAGCCGTAAATATTGCCAATATGCAGTTTGAAGTTAAGTTCTTCTTTGGCCTTAATTTTAGTCTTAGCTTCTTCCAATACGTTGGCCTATTACTTGGCGCGATGATTATAAGAGCAGGGGCGATTTTAATTAACCACTACTTTACAAACTTTTTAGCTGTGAAAATCATGGTTGATATTCGTCGCGACGCCTTCATTAAATTACAAGAATTAACTTTTAGTTATTATGATAAAACACCTTCTGGATGGCTTATTGCCCGGCTACAAAATGATACAAGTAAAATTAGTCGTATTCTTTCATGGGGGCTTATTCGTACAATTTGGGTCTCACTTGAACTTGTGTTTACACTTATAACAATGTTTTCAATGTCGTGGGTTTTATCATTAGTTGTCCTTTCAACGGCGCCAATTATTATATTTATGGCACCTTATTTTGAAAAACAGCTCTTAAAATTAAGCCGCGCCGCGCGTAATGCTTATAGTCGATATGTAGCGTGGCTAGCTGAATGTATTATTGGCGCAAAAACAATTAAATCACTAGCAATTGAGGATGCAACCTTTGATGAAACCGCTAATATTACCGAAGATATAAGAAAAAAGCGTTATCGTTCACAAAGAATGAATGCTATTTTTCAGCCTGCTGTAAATGCTGTTGCTGTATTAACAACAGCGGTCATTGTTATTTTTGGGCCTCTTGTTGCGCCTAAACTCCAAGATGGTGAAATTGAAGTTGCCCTCTTAATTATTTTTATTGGATTTATTGGAAGTATTTATAACCCTATTCAAGAATTTGCCGATATTTTTGGCGAGATTATGGAAACACAGGCTAGTGTAGAAAAAGTTATGTCGATTATTAATACAACTCCCGCCATTGTTGACAGCGATAAAGTCGTTGCCAAATATGGTGACTTCCATTATCCTCTTGTTGAAAATTACGAACATATGATTGGTAAAATTAAATTTGAAAACGTCGCCTTCTCCTATATTGAGGGTATCGAAGTATTACATCCCTTAACACTAGAAATTGAGGCGGGAACAAACGTCGCTATTGTTGGTGAAACAGGATCGGGTAAATCAACATTTGTTAGTCTGCTTCTTCGTTTTTATGAGCCAACGAGTGGCCGCATCTTAATTGATGGGTTAGATTATCGTGAGCGCTCAACGGGCTGGCTCCGTAGTAACACAGGTTTTGTGAGTCAAACGAGTTTTATTTTTAATGGAACGATTTTTGATAACATCCGCTATGGCAAACTTGATGCTAGCTTTGAAGAAGTTATCGAAGTGAGTAAGGCGGTTAATCTCCATCAATTTGTCGAACGCCTTCCTGAAGCTTATATGACGAAATTAAGCGATGCCGGACAAGAACTCTCTGTTGGTCAAAAACAATTAATTAGTTTTGCGCGGGCGATCATTCGTAATCCGCGTCTGATGATTCTTGATGAAGCGACTAGTTCGATTGATACCGAAACTGAGGCTCTAATTCAAGAAGCTGTCAATAAAGCACTTCAAGGTCGTACAAGTATTATTATTGCGCACCGTTTATCGACAATTGTTGATAGCGACCGCATTCTAGTAATGAAGGATGGAGCAATCATTGAAGACGGTTCGCATCAACAACTTATGGCGAAAAAGGGCACTTATCATAAATTATATATGAATCAATTTGCTGAATTGCAAGTTGGCGCACAAATTGAACAGTATGAAAAGCAAGTCGAAAAATTCGAATCATAAAAAGGATGGGAATAAGTTATAATTAAAATATGAAAAAATTAAAAATTAAAACAAGCTACGTTGGTCTTAAAATTCAAGGCCAAGGCGTTGGAGCGGCAACGATAGAGCAAATGAATCTTTTAAAAGACCGCTGTGGAGACTATTTTGAAGTATTAGAAAATAAGGGACGGGGCGACATCTTACATGTTCACACGATTGATCCACGTTCTTCGATACGGGCCCGCTTCTCAAAAGTGCCTGTTGTCATGCACGTTCACTTTATTCCTGAAACTTTGGAAGGTTCGATCAAATTACCTAAATTTGCCGCAAAATTTTATAACAAGTACGTTATTAACACTTATCGTAAAGCAACTAACATAGTTGTTGTTAATCCGATTTTCATTAAAGACTTAGACCGCTACGGCATCGTTAAGGAGCGCATTACTTACATTCCTAACTTTGTTAACGAAGAAACTTTTTTTGCCGCTCCAGCTGCCGCTAAAGCGCAAATTAGAGAAAAGTACGGTATCGCTAAGGATGCATTTGTTGTCCTCGGTGTCGGACAAGTTCAAACTCGTA
>Ga0265295_1000894_pt1 | contig 56410 bp, 59 predicted proteins | sample Munlansysbiofilm_FD_192503 | JGI IMG/M metagenome (GOLD analysis project Ga0265295, IMG submission 192503) | Leachate microbial communities from a municipal landfill in Southern Ontario, Canada - Methane capture system biofilm | ecosystem: Engineered > Solid waste > Landfill > Unclassified ... | reverse complement strand
GCAAACCGGGTACCTGCCTCAGATGTACTGAGGGGAAGAATGGACAGGAGCCGTATACGAGGCCCGTACGTACGGTTCTGTGAGAGGGATGAGGCGAGCTTGATCTGCTCGCCTCACCCTACTCGATACGCGGAGAGAGCTTCGAAGCCAGAAATCACGTCGAGGAGCTCTTCGGTGATCTGGGTCTGGCGCAGGTGGTTGAAGCGAGCGGTGAGATCGAGGGTCATTTCCTCGATTTTTTTTTCCGCCTGCTGCATGGCGGCCAGGCGGGCGGCGTTTTCGGCGGCGAGGGAGGCGGCGAAGGCCTCGAAGAGGGAGATGAAGAGATGTTCTCGCAGCAGCGCGGTAAGAAGCCGTTCCGCCGGCAGGGTGTGGGCGGGGAGGGCGCGGCCGGGCCAGGTCTGGCCGCCGATGGCTTCCAGCCAGCGTCGGTCGTGGGGGTGGAGGATCGCTTGGCATCGGCGGTAACCGGCGCCGGGGTTGGGCTCGTTGTGCAATAGCAGCAGGCGCGTTTCTCCCCCCTTGCGGCAGGCGGCCTCGAAGCGCAGCAGCACTTCCTGGACCGTCGCAGTGATCTGGTGGGACGAGGCGGGAAGGGGAAAGGCTTCGCGGGGGGGACGGAAACGATCCTCGACGCCGCCGATCATTTTTGCTCCCGCCGCCCAGAATACCCATCCCGCTTCGGGTTGCGGCTCTTCGCGCAGCAGCTCTTCGGCGAAGTCGAGAAGAACCTCGTTGAAGCGTCCGGCCATCCCCTGATCGGAACCGAGGATCAGCACCACCGCCCGCCGCGGTTCTGGCGTGCGCGGCAACTGCGGGCGCAGGCGCAGCATCCCGCGCAGGCCGAGTTCGACCGATTGCCGGTAATCTCCGAGGGAGAGCATGGCTTTTTCATACTGGCGGATGTTCACCGCCGCCAGGGATTTCATGGTACGCACTACGGCATGGAGATCTTCGGTCCCCCGGATGCGGTGCTGGATGTCTTGCAGGGTTTCCATTATTCGTTATCCACCGACTTGTCCGTGTCCAGCAAGGGAGCCACGGTTTTTCGCGCCGCCGCGAGCATGGCTTCGAGATCCGCTTCTGTTAAGGGTTTTCCTTGCTCGATGGCGCGGACGATTTCGGGCAGCGCGGCGAGGGCGTCGACGACGGCGGCTTCGGCTTTGGGCAACCCGGTCTCCGGCAGGGCGTCGAAGAGCCCCTGGGTGACGGCGTAGAGGACCATGACCTGTTCGGCGGAGCTTAGGGGGGAAAGCTGGGGCTGCTTGAGGATGCCGCGTACCTTGCGCCCTCGTTCCAGGGTGCGGCGGGTTTCCTCGTCCAGACGGGTGCCGAAACGGGAGAAGATTTCCAGTTCTTCGAACTGGGCGTAGCTCAACTTGAGATCAGCGGCCACCGTCCGGTACGCGGGGAGTTGGGTCTTGCCGCCGACCCGCGAGACCGATTTGCCGACATCCACCGGAGGGAGCAGGCCCTTCTGGAAGAGTTGGGGCGACAGGTAGATTTGCCCGTCGGTGATGGAAATGAGATTGGTCGGGATGTAGGCCGAAAGATTCTGCGCCTCGGTTTCGATGATCGGCAGGGCGGTAAGGGAACCGCCCCCGCGCTCGGGGCGCAGATGGGTGGAACGTTCGAGCAGGCGCGAGTGCAGATAGAAGATGTCGCCGGGGAAAGCCTCCCGCCCCGGCGGCCGCCGCAAGAGCAGGGAGAGTTCCCGGTAGGCGCGGGCATGCTGGGTGAGGTCGTCGTAGACCACCAATACGTCGCGTCCCTGCTCCATGAAGTATTCGCCCATGCTGGTGGCGGCGTAGGGGGCAATATATTGCAGGCCCGGCGGATCGTCCCCTTCGGCGACGACCACCAGAGTGTAATCAAGCGCCCCGTGCCGGTGCAGCTGTTCGATCACCCGGGCGATGCTCGACGAGCGTTGACCGATGGCGCAGTAGATACAGACGACATCTTTCCCGCGCTGGTTGACGATGGTGTCGATGGCGATGGCGCTTTTGCCGGTCTGGCGGTCACCGAGGATCAGTTCCCGCTGGCCGCGGCCGATGGGAATCAACGCGTCGATGACCTTGATCCCCGTGGCCAGGGGGACGGTGACCGGCGCCCGGTCCATGACCGCCGCCGCCGGTCGTTCGACGGGGAGCCGCTCCCGGCAGACAGGCGCTCCCCGGCTGTCGCGGGGACGCCCGAGGGGATCGACGACCCGCCCGAGGAGATCCTCCCCGACCGGCACCGCCAGCACTTCACCGCTGCGCCGAACCAGATCACCGGCGCCGAGGGGTGCGTAATCTCCCAGGAGGATGACCCCGACCTGCTCGGGATCAATATTGAAGGCCAAACCCAGGATACCGTCCCCCATCACCAGCAGTTCTTCACTGCACACGCCGGGCAGACCGTCGACTAAGGCGATGCCCTTGCCGGTGTAGGTGATGTGGCCGATCTCTTCCGGGGCCAGGCGGGCTTCCCCCTCCGCGACCGCCTTGTCCAGGACGGCCATGGCCGCATCCAGCACCGAAGTCAGGCTTTCCGGGGTTCTGTCCATGGTTCCTCCCTCAAGGCATCGCTCTTGGGTGCTCCTGCGCGCTCCTCTTCCTCGAACAACTTCCGTACCCTTTGCCGTACCTCTTCCAGATAACCGGAAACTCCCCAGGCCAAGCGCAGGCCGTCGCCGACGATTTCGATGTCGAGGGTCGCATCAAGGTTCTCTTCCCAGGCGAGTTCGACCGTTGCGCCGAGCTTGTCGCCCAGGGTTTGCCCCAGCTTTTGCCGTACGGCTTTGTCCGCCGCGAAGCCGCCGCGCGCCACCAGCCGCCCGCCGCGCGCCATCGCCAGAAAACGGGCCTGGTCGGACTCCGGCAACTCCTGTAAACGGGTCAGCAGAACCCGGGCCAAGGCGTTTTCCAGCGTTTCATCGGTCAACTCGGCCAAAGCGCGACGGGCCAACGTGAGGACGCCGGTCACCGAGCGCTGTTGCAGTTCGGCGAGAAATTCCCGCTGTTGGCCGCGCAAAGCCTGGCGCCACTGATCGCGCTGGGCTTCCGCTTCGGTCCGCGCCTGGGCGAGCAGTTCCCGGCGTCGGGCTTCGGCTTCTTCGTTCGTCCGGCGCAGCAGCTCGGCGCGCTCTTCCTCCAGTTCCTGTTGTTGATGCAGATAGTCGGCCAGGGCTGCTTCCGCTTCGGAGCGCAGACGCAGAGCCTCGCTGCGAATTTCCGCCAGATCCGCCTCGCGACGGTCCATGGCGCGGGTGATCGGGCCATAGAGGAAGCGCTTGAGCAGCACAACCAGCAGCAGGAAGTTGAAGAGCTGAAAGGCGACCGTGGTCCAGTCGATGAGCATCTACTTCTCCGCCGCCAGCTTGATGAAGTGGTTCCAGAAGGGGTTGGCGAAGAGCAGGATCATGGTGACGACGAAGCAGTAGATGCCTGTTGATTCGACCATGGCCATGCCGACGAAGAGGGTGCGGGTGATGGTGTTGGCTTCATCGGGTTGCTGGGCCAGGGCGCTCAGGGCCTGGGCCAGGGCGCGGCCTTCGCCGAGGGCCGGGCCGATGGCGCCGATCCCCATGCACAGGCCGGCGGAGAAAATCGAAGCGACGGCAATCCATCCGAGAATGTCCATATCGGCTCCTTTCAAGTGCGTAAAGGCAAAATCTTTCATAACCTTAAAACCGCCGGGACTCGCCCCGGCAGGCGACTTACTTTTTTGTTAGCCGACAAAAAAGTAAGCAAAAAAGCGGCTCCACTGCGTGGGGCATGACTGTCGCGGTCGGCAGTGACTTGAAGGCCTTTTCGGGCCGGTTACCTCGGCGGAACTTCGTGGCGCTTCCCCGTGCGCGAGCGCGTGTCGAAGGAAAAAACGGATTACTCACTTCACACCTGGTACCTCACTCATCCCTCGTTTCTCGCTCCTCTCCCTCCCGCGTCTGCACGGCGGCGGCGATGTAGACGGCGGCGAGGATGGCGAAGATGTAGGCCTGGATGACGCCAATGATCAGGCCGAGGAGATTCATGATGACCGGAAAGAGGAGCGGGGCGACGGTGAGCAGGATGGCGGCGATCATTGTTCCGCTCATGATATTGCCGAAGAGGCGTACCGCCAGGGCCAGGGTCCGCGCCAGTTCTCCGAAGATGTTGAAGGGAAGCATGAGCGGCGTCGGCTCAAGGTAGAGCCTGAGATAGTTGCGCACTCCCTGGCGTTTGATGCCCCACCAGGGGACGGCGACCAGCACACACAGGGCCAGGGCCGTGGTGGTGGAGAGGGAACCGGTGGGCGCTTGGTAGCCGGGGACGACCGAAAGCAGATTGGCGGTGAAGACGAAGAGAAAGAGGGTGCCGATGAAGGGAAGAAATTCCTTGGCCGGCGTAAGCCCCAGCGCCTCCAGTTCTCCGAGAACCTGGGTGACTAGGGTTTCGAGCAGATTCTGCCCCCGGGAGCGGGTGTCTCTGGTCGTCAGGCGGGCGGTGATGACCGCCGCCCCGATCGCCAGAAGCAGCATGTTCAGCCAGGTAAAGGTCAAGGTGGCGTTCAGGGCGATGCCCGGTCCTTGCCAGAGTAGGATGTGGTCGGGGCTGATGTGCATCATACCTCCCGGGGAGCGGAGCGGTTGCGCCCCTTGCTTGCCAGCCACAGGTGACGGGAAAAGAGCAGGCCGACCATGGCGGCGGCGACGGCGGTCAGCCCGTGCCGGGCCAGGGGATAGAAGGTCGCCAATAAGAGCGACAGACGCAAGCCATAACTGATCACCAGCAGCTTTTTCGGCTGCCGGGCGGTCGCCAGGCGGCGCACGGTGAGCCAGAGGCCGCCGAAGTAGAGGCCGCCGACAGCGGCGCCGACGGCAAAGGCACAGGCCATGAGAATCGGATCAAAGGGCATCGTCCTTCCCCTCTGGATCGTGACGCTCCCGCTCGATCGCCCGACGCTCATTACCGACCCAGTACCAGGCGTTCAGGCAGCCGAGGGTGATGCCGACGCCGAGCAGCAGCAGCGTCCAAGAGTAGCGACCGGTGACGGTGCGGTCGAGCCAGAGGCCGAGGGCGATGCAAAGCACCGTGGGAATGGCGACTGACCAGCCGACCAGACCGAACATCCCCAGCCCGAACCAGGCCGTTCGCTCCCCCTGCCGCTGGCTGTGCAGGCGGCGGCGTTGTTTGGCGGCCAGTCGCCGCTGAAAGTCCCGATCAGGGGCGGGTGTTTTATCCGGCGTGCGCGGCTTTTCGGTCATTTGAGATCCATCACCCGACGGAGAAAGCCCGCTTCAAGGCGGGCCACCGCCGAACGCACCGCCCGTTCCCGGTCATCCAGTTCGACAAAACGCTCATGGATCGCCGTCAGCAGTTCTTCCAGGGAAACCCCGCCGACGGCGCGGCGGGTTGTGACGGTGACCGCTTCGGCCTGTTTGACCAGAATCCCCCGGTCTACCGCCAGATATTCCCCTTCGGCTGCGTCCTTGCGGGTGAAAAAGAGCAGTCCCGGCGGCAGCGCCGAGACGAAGTCGATATGCCGAGGCTTGATGCCGAAATGTCCGTCTTCCCCTTCGGCCACCAGGGAGACGACCTCCGCATCCAGCACCACCTCGTCGGGAACCAGAACCCGCAGCCTCATCCCTTGCCCTCGCGTTTGACTTCGTCGATGGTGCCGATCATGTACAAGGCCTTTTCCGGCAGATCGCTGAACTCGTCGGCGAGAATCCGTTCGCAGCCGTCCAGGGCCGCTTCCAAGGGAACGGCCCGGCCGGTCATGCCGGTAAACTGCTCGGTGGTGAAGAAAGGCTGGGTGAGAAAACGTTCCAGGCGGCGCGCCCGAAAGACCGTCCGGCGGTCCTCGCGGGAGAGTTCCTCGATGCCGAGCATGGCGATGATGTCCTTGAGTTCTTCGTAGGTGGCCAGGGTGTGACGGATCTCCTTGGCGATGCGGTAGTGGCGTTCGCCGACCACCTCGGGACTGAGCATCTTCGAGCCCGATTCCAGGGGATCGACGGCCGGATAGAGCCCTTCGCCGGCCCGTTTGCGCGAGAGAACAATGGAGGCGGAGAGGTGCGAGAAAGTATGAACGGCGGCGGGGTCGGTGAAATCGTCAGCGGGGACGTAAACCGCCTGGATCGAGGTGATAGCGCCGCGTCGGGTGTTGATGATGCGCTCTTGTAAAGCCGCCAGTTCGGTGGCCAGGGTCGGCTGGTAGCCGAGGCGCGACGGGAGCAGGCCGAGCAGTCCGGAGATCTCCATCCCCGCCTGGATGTAGCGGAAGATGTTGTCGATCAGAAGCAGCACATCCTGCCCGCGATCCTCGCGGAAATATTCGGCCATGGTCAGGGCGGAGAACCCGGCGCGGAAGCGTGCTCCCGGCGGCTCGTTCATCTGGCCGAAGACCATGACCGTATTTTTCAGCACCCCGGCGTCGCGCATTTCGCGATAAAGTTCCTCCCCTTCGCGGCAGCGTTCGCCGATGCCGCAGAAGACGGAAACCCCCTCGTGTTCGCCGGCCATGTTGTGAATCAGTTCGGTGATAAGCACCGTTTTGCCGACCCCGGCGCCGCCGAAGAAACCGGCCTTGCCCCCCCGTTCCAACGGGGCAAGCACGTCGATGGCCTTGATGCCGGTGGTGAAGATTTCTTCGCGGGTCGAGCGCTCGGCCAGGGGCACCGGCTTACGGTGGACGCTGCGCCGCTCCCCGTCGGGCAGGGGCGTGCCCCGGTCGATGGGCTCGCCGAAAACGTTGAAGGCGCGGCCGAGAATCTCCGGGCCGACGGGCACCCGCAGGGGCTCGCCGCGATTCGTGACGGATGTGCCCCGGGCCAGCCCCTGGGTTGGGGTGAGGGCGACGCCGCGCACCTGCCGGGCGTCTAGGTGGAGAGCGACCTCAATGACGATCTCGCCGTTGTCGCCGGCGTGGATCAGGGTGTCCACCCGGGGGAGTTCACCCTCGAAGCGAACATCCACCACCGAGCCGCGCACGGCGACGACGGTTCCCGAGCTGTGGTTTACATCGGCCATAAGGGGGGGCTCTCTTCGTGGCGGCTGGTCAAGGAGGAGAAAACCATTACCCTATAATCATAGCGTCTCTCTGGAAAAGGTCCAGCCGGACGGCGGAAGGCGCTGGGCGACTTTGGGATTGCCGCGAGAGCGCCTGGCGGGTTAATTTGTTTCGGTCGAGTGCTTGCCGTGGAGGATGAGAAAGTGATTCAGCTGATTGTCAATGCCGATGATCTGGGGAGCGGGCCGGAGCGGGACCGGGGAATTTTCCGCTGTTTCGAGCAGGGGATCGTGACCAGCGTTTCGCTCTTGGCCAACGGCCCGCATTTTGCCGAGGCGGCATGCGAGGCCGTCCGCCTGGGGATGCCGCTGGGGGTTCATCTCAACCTCTCCGAGGGGCGGGCGTTGACCGGCGTCATCGCCGGCTTGACCGATGCCGCCGGGGAATTTCCCGGCAAGGCGGATCTGCGGCGGATTCTCGCCGGGGGGGATTTCGACGCCGCTGGAGCGCGGCGGGAACTGGCGGCCCAGCTCGACCGGGTGCGCCAGGCGGGAATCGTCCCCGATCATCTCGACAGCCACCAGCATTTCATCCTCTTCCCCGCCGCTACCGGGCTGGTTACCGACCTCGCCCGCGCCGAGGGAATCAATGCCCTGCGGCGGCCGTTACCGGCGGAAGACCCCCGGCGCGACCCGCCCCCGCCCTTGGGGGACGAACTGGTTCTCTACCGGCGCCTGGCCCCGGCCGCTTCGGCGCAAATCGACGCCTCCGCTCTCTTCGCACCGCAAGGTCTGTGGGGCATGACCCTCCTCGACCGGCTCGACAAGCAGGCTCTGTCGGCACTTTTGGAAGAGATGCCGGACGGAGTTTGGGAGCTGATGGTGCATCCAGGTTATTGTGACTTGGGCCGGCCATTTTCCGGACCGGAGCGGTTGCGGGAAACCCTGGCCCTCACCAATCCGTGCATGAGTCAGCTGATTCGCGAAAAGAATATTTTTCTGACCACCTTTGGAGCCTGCGCATGCGCATTCTGATTCTTTCCCCTCAGCAGGACCGGGCCACCGGCAACTACGTGACCGCGCGCCGTTTTCAGCGGGGGCTGGAGGCTTTCGGGCATGGTGCCAGGATTGCGGAGGTTGCTCCGGATCCGGCCGACGTGGCCGCCGAAGTCGCCGCTTTTTGCCCCGATCTGGCGATTCTGCTCCACGCCTATCGTACCGGCCGCCCCTGGTTCGAGGCGGGGGCCAAGCTGCCTTTTCTCGTGCTGCTGACCGGCACCGATGTCCATCAAGGTCTGGACGATGCCGAGCAGCGTCCCTGGATTCTGCGGGCCTTCCGCGAAGCCGCCGTTGTGATGATCCAGAATCCCCTGACCTGCGCGGCGCTGCGCCGCGATTATCCGCATCTCGGATCCCGCCTGCGCTATCTGCCCCCCGGCATTGATCTGGGCGCGGCGCCCTACGCCTTGCGGAGGATTCATGGCCTCCCTCCGGAGACCTTTCTCTTCTTCTGCCCGGCGAGCCTGCGACCGGTCAAGGGAGTGCTGGAATTGCTCGATCTCTTCGCGCCCCTGGCCCGGGCGCGGCGGGATTTCCTGGTCGCCTTCTGCGGCCCGGAACTGGATGCGGACTATGCCCGTCGCTTCTATGCCGCCCTGAAATTGTATCCCTGGGCCCGATACCTCGGCATCATCCCCGTCGAAGCCATGCCCGCCGCCCTGGCGGAAACGGACGTCATCCTCAACAACTCCGTTGCCGAGGGGCTGCCCAATGCGCTGCTCGAAGCGACGGTCGTCGGCCGGCCGATTCTGGCCCGCGATATTCCCGGCAACGCGGCAGTGGTCAGGCCGGGAATCAATGGGCTCCTTTACGGGGATGGGGCGGAGTTTCTCGCGTGTGCCTCACGCTTGCTCGATGACGGCACCCTGCGGGCTGCGCTTTCCCGCTTCGGTACGGAAGAGTACCGGCCTGAGCGGGAGGCGGCTGAGCTTTTGTCGTTATGTCAACTGGCGGCGGGGAAGGTCTAGCGCTTTTCCTCGGTCCAGCCGTGCAGCATGGTACGGAAACGGGACCAGAAAGTGACGCCGAGGGTCGAGAGGTAGATGTGCAGGAGGAGAAAGGACAGAATCGCGCAGCCGACGATCCAGTGGATGGCGATGAGTGCCTTAATACTGCCGAACAGGTCGATGATCTTCCAGGGGGGGGAGAGGGATTTCAGGGCCATGCCGGTGACCATCTGCGCTGGGAAGAGGCCGAGCATGACCAGCAGGTACAGGGGTTTTTCGATAGGGTTGAACTTGTTGTCCGACGTTGGCTGATGCGGATCGGGCTCGCCGCGGAAATAGCCGCCGAAATAGTAGCGCCACTGGGCACGCAGTTTGCTGCTCAGTTCCCCCTTGCGCGGCAGGTAAAGGGTGCCGAGGCTGCCGGCGAGGATGGCGTGATAGAAGAACCAGATGAAGAAACTGAAAGTGACGAGCAGCCCGGCGGTATTGTGGACTTCGATGGTGATCCGGAAACTGGGCAGGATGTGAACCTGCCCAGGAAAACGCAACTGCGCGCCGGTTACGACGAGAACCAGCACGCAGATGCCATGGAAACCATGCCAAAGGCGTAAAAAGAAGGGGTGTATGTAGTCTTTTCTGGCGACGGCCATGGGGCGATCCTTGGACCGGCCCGGAGCCGGTGGGTTACGCGGTTAGTGTTTCTCCTCGATTTCTTCCCACCCGTCCCACATCGGTTTGAAATGCGCCCAGGGAGTGACCCCCAGGGTGGCCAGGTAGACATGGGTGAAGACGAAGGCGGTGAGGGCGCAGGCGCAGAGAAAGTGCAGATGGACCAGAACCTTCAGGCCGCCGACCATGTTCACCAGGCTCCAGGCCGGGGCGATATAGAGCAGCGTCAGCCCGGTGATAACCACCAGGGGGACGAGCATCAGCATGATGACCATGTAGGCCGATTTTTGCAAGGCGTTAAATTTGTTTTCCGGGGTGGCGTGATGGGGGTTGGGGCGGCCGCGGAAGAAGTTGAAGAAGTAGTAGACCGCCTGCAGCCAGAGGCCGCGCTGGATGTCGTTCTTGCCGGGGATGTAGAGCTTGGCCAGGGAGCCGGCGATCAGGGCATAGTAGCCGAACCAGAGAACGAAGGAAAGGGCAACCGTAATGCCGGCGGTATTGTGCAGGCGGATCGCCGATTTGTACGTTCCGAAGAGGTTGACATACTCGGGGAAGCGGATCTGTAGTCCGCTCAGGATCAGGGTTACGATTCCCAAAGCATGGAGCCAATGCCAAATGCGTACCGGGGTCGGATTCAGATAGATTTTGCGCGTTGTTGTCATTGCCGTTACCTCCTGAACATTTGAGAAGTCGAACGCTTGCGGAACTCTTGAATCAAGCTTACATGGAAAGAGTCGCTCGGCAAGGGGCGCCATGGTTTCTTTGTGCCCGCAGGCGGATTTTCCCGGATTCCGGTTATACTTTTCCAGGGGCTTAACCCCCATCATTTCTTCGTTGTCCATTCTCGGCCTTTTTTCCACAAGCCCCCCAGGGTGCCCATGGATAAAACCCCGCTCCCTATTGTCCTTTCCGCCCAGGACGCCCTGCGTTCCTTTCTGGCCGCCATTGTCGAATCCTCGGACGATGCTATTGTCGGCACCACTCTCGACGGCCGCATCCTCAGCTGGAACCAGGGGGCGGAACAGGTCTACGGCTACGCAGCATCGGAGATCGTTGGGCAACCCCTGGCGCTTTTGGCCGTTCCCGAACGGGGCGACGAGGTCCGGGGGTTGCTTGAGCGGATTCATCGCGGCGAACGTATCCGCCACTTCGAGACCCTGCATCTGCGCAAGGATGGCCGGGTTATTTCCGTGGCCCTCACCCTGTCGCCGATTGTCGACGGGCTGGGGCGGATTCTCGGCACCTCGATCATCGCCCGGGACGAGACTCGGCGCATTCGTTATGAAGAATCGCTGCGCGAGGCGGAGCAGAAGTACCGCCTGCTCTTCGCCGCCGAAACCGACGCTATCGTCGTCAGCGACGCCGAAAGCGGCCGGATCGTCGATTTCAACGATGCCGCCATGCGCCTCTACGACTATCCCCCGGAAGCCTTTTCCCGTCTCAATCTCGACGATCTGATCCTGCCCGAAACGTGCTCTCCGGCTCCGGGCAAAAGAGCGGAGAACGGGACGGTGCTGCGGCTGCCGCTGGAATATCACCGTCGCCGGGACGGTTCGGTCTTTCCCGCCGAGCGTTCGCTGAGCGTCTTCTCTTGGCAAGGGCGGTCCATGCAGGTCGGCATCATCCGCGATGTCAGCGAGTTGCAACGGGGGCGGGAGCTCGACCAGGCGTTGCGCATGGCCAGCGACATCCAGAAACACCTTCTGCCCCGGCGGCCGCCACAGATTCCCGGTTTCGACGTGGCGGCGGGGAGTCGCTACTGCGAGGCTACCGGCGGCGACTACTACGATTTCATTCCCTTTTCGGGAACCGCCGGGGAGCGGCTGGGCTGCCTGGTCGGGGATGTGAGCGGGCACGGCATCGCCGCCGCCCTGCTCATGGCCATGGCCAAGGGGGGGATCTGGGCCGGGGTCGAGCGTTTCGGTGAAGATCTCGACGGGCTTTTCCGCGCGCTGAACAATCACCTTGTCCGCCATTTCGAGGACGACCGCTTCATGACCCTCTTCTTCGCCTGGCTCAACCCCGAGGAGCGCTCCTTTTGCTGGACTTCCGCCGCCCACGGCCCGGTTCTGCTCTATTGCAAGGAATTGGGGATGATCGAAGAGCTGCCGACCTGCGGCCCGCCGCTAGGGATTCTGGCCGATTGCCCCTATCCTCCCTTCGGCCCCTGTTGTTTGGCGGCGGGGGATCTGCTGCTGATCGGCACCGACGGCCTCTGGGAGGCACGCAACGGCGCCGGCGAGATGTTCGGCCTTCAGCGCCTGCGCCAGGTGCTTGCCAGTTGGGCCGACAAGCCCGCCGCCGCCATTTACGGAGCGGTTCTCGACAAGGTCCGGGCCTTCCACGCGCCCTTGGGCCAGGACGACGATATGACCCTGATGGTGATCAAGGCGCTGTGAGGGAGGGATCAGAAGGAGCGGTTTTGTGCTGGAGATGAGAAAGTTGCGCTCTCACAGCCACTTCTTCCTCTGGAAAAACCTCACCATCCCCAGTGCGCAGACAATACTCAATCCCCAGAAGGCGGCATAGCCCCAGCGCCAGCGCAACTCGGGCAGGTAGTCGAAGTTCATGCCGTAGACGCCGGCCAAGAAGGTCAGAGGGATGAAGATGGTGGCGATGACGGTCAGTACCTTCATAATTTCGTTCATGTGGTTGCTGACGCTCGACAGATACAGGTCGAGCATCCCTGCGAGCATGTCGCGGAAAGTTTCCACCGTATCGATGATCTGGATGGTGTGGTCATAAACATCGCGCAGGAAGATGCCGGTATCCGCGGCGATGAGGGGGGATTCGCAGCGTTGCAGGTCGCCGATGAGTTCACGCAGGGGCCAGACCGATTTGCGCAGCAGGATCATCTCGCGTTTGAGATTGTGGATTTGCTGAAGGGTCTCCGGGGATGGCGCGGCGAGGAGTTCGTCTTCAAGCCGTTCGATTTCGTCGCCGATCTTTTCCAGAATAACGAAATGGCCGTCGACGACGGCGTCGATGAGAGCGTAGGCCAGGTAGTCGGCGCCGTGCTTGCGGATTTTCCCCCGATTGCCGCGCAGACGCTCGCGCACGCCGTCGAAAAGATCCTCTTCCCGCTCCTGAAAGGTCAGAAGGTAATCAGGTCCGACAATCAGGCTGATCTGTTCTCCGCGGATCTCTGTCCCCTGTTCAGGTAGGGAGAGCATCTTCAGGACCAGGAAGAGAAAGTCGTCGTGTTCCTCGAACTTGGGGCGGTGGCCGGTGTTGAGAATATCTTCCAGCACCAGCGGATGCAGGCCGAAGATCGCGCCGCACTTTTCCAGAATGTCTACCTGGTGGATGCCGGCGATATCGACCCAGAAGACCCTCGGCTCCTTGACGCGGACAGCGCACTCCTCGATACGGCGCGGGATCTTTTCCGTCAGATGTTCGGCGTTATATTCAAAGACGGAAATCTTTACCGTTTCGACCTTGCGCTCCCCGACGTGAACCAGGGTGCCCGGCGAAGCGCCGATCTTTTTGTCATGGGTACGGATGACTTTTCTGCGCATGGAACCTCTCCCCGTTGTCCGTCGTTAATCCGGAAGTTTCGGAAAGCATAGCGCTTCTTGTCGAAACGGTCCATCAGCTGAAGAAATTCGTCTCCCTTCTTGAAGGCGGCGGGCCCTTCGGATAATATTCAGAAGATCGAAAAAATCCTTTGGGAGGTTGAGGATGATTCTGGTGCGTTTTGAGGATGGCAGTTTTCGCAGGATTCCCGCCGATTTGCTGGGGCGATTGATTTCTTCCGGGGAGATTACCCATTTTCGTCGCTCCTCGGGCTGGGTCGATGCGGCGGGGGACCCGGTGCGTGCTCACTATTCGCCGGCCTATCAGGGGCCGGAGCGGCGACGGCGCCCCCGGGGACAGGGGCAGTAGTTGGCGATTTCACGATTCAAACGCAAAAAAAGCCGGGGCGTCAACCCCGGCTTTTTTTGTGGGTTTAGAACTCGAAGGCGAGTTGCGCGGTGGTGGTGTGGGTCGGGTCGTTATCTTCCCCCTCGCCGTCGCTGTGCAGGTACTCTAAGGCCAGCGAGGTGTTGCGGAAGATGCCGTGAGCGACAACGATCCCGTGGCGTCTTACGTCGTCCATGAAATCTCTGGCCTGCTCGGCCTTTACCGCCACTTCCCAGCCTTCGGCCGGGGTCAGGGCCAACTCCAGGTTCCAGGTTTGGGGGCGACGGCCGGTCAGGCCGCTCGGTTCGTCAAGGGCGAGGTTGGCATCGACCAGTTCCCGGTCGAAATCTTCTAGGGCAGCGAGATATTCCGCCTCGAAGGTGAATGGGCCGTAACTCGCGGAAAGGTAGGCCGCACCCCCGGCGACGCTGGAGCGGTAGCTGTCGCCGGACAGGTCGCCGCTCACCAACTCACCGTCGCTCTCGGCCAGGTCGCTGATGTAGGAGAGGCCGAAGCTCAGGCCCTCGGCGGGGGTGACCTCGACGGCGGCGACAAAGGAATCGATGCTGTTGTTGTCGTCGGCGGTGTCGACTTCACCGTTGAAGAAACCGGTTTTGAATTCCACCCAATCACCCCATTGGTAATCGAGATAGAGGGCGGTGTCGTTGGTTTCCCCCAGTTCCAAGGTCAGAGGGTCGGAGATGAAATGGCTGTTGAACATGCCGAAGGGGACGTACATCTTGCCGCCGTAGATGCCGATTTCGCCGCCGAGGGCATCGACGGAATGGGTCAGGTGGATGATGGCTTCGTCGATCTCCACCGTGTCGTCCTCACCTTCGGCTTCCTCGTAGAGAAAGACCACATTGCCGCCGATATTCTCGTTGACCTCGACTTCCAACTCCACTTGCGCGGTGGCGAGGGTCAGGTCGCTGGTCTCATCGCCGCCTTCCATCTGTTCGGTGAAGGCTTCGAGCTCCAGCAGTCCGTGCAGCCGCAGGTACTTGCCGAAGGTTTCCAGGGTAAAGGGGGCATCCTTTTCGGTTTCGCGCCCTTCGAGCGCGGCGATGCGGCGCTTGAGGTTTTCGATCTCGCCACGTGCATCGGGAGTGTCGGCCAGGGCCGGTACGATGCCGGTGAGCAACAGCAGGCAGGTGAGCAAAAGAAGGTGGATCTTCATTGGCAGAGTTCTCCTTTGTTGTTTTTAATGATAAATATTGTTGACCTGTTCAGCTATGGTGTGGGGGGTAAGCCCGTGATCTCTTTACTGAGACACTTGAGACATCCCCGCAGCGTGCAGACGCCGCAGGAATGTTCCATGAATACCGGGATGGCGCGCTCTTTCACGGCGAGCAACGCTTCGTTTTTGGCCCGATGCGAGACCTTGTTGGTGAAAATCAGCAGGGCATCGACGTTTTTCAGCTTGGTGCCGAGATTCACCTCGGCCTGGCCGAAAATGCGCAGTTTGATGCCGTGGTGGCGAGCTTCCTGGTGGTAATGGGAGTGCAGGCGGTCCATGCCGCCGATCACAGCGATACACATGAGCGACCCTGTATGATTGTGAAAATCAATTTCAATAATGGCCGTTAAAAAAACCCTTACATGTGTCGGTTTCTGTTCTCAGGTTGCAAATCTGCTGGCGTCGAAAAAAGCTCAGTAACTGCGGCGTTTGATGCAAGGGTTTGGCTGTTTCGACGTACGTAAGTGCGTCTCATTGTTCGCCAATGGGGCGCTTTGTATTTGGCGCTTTTGGCTTAGCCAGCCCACGAGACGCGTTTTGCGAAAGCGGCACATGTCTTGGTGCTCTTTTCATGCCGATGCGAGGAGACTTTCGTCCATGTCGCCTTGGACGTCGGTCCTTCCCGCCCGCCTGGGTGGTTCCACGGAAATGTCGGCGCGCAGGCAGGCGATGGCGGCAGCACCGCCGCCGCTAAGCCGTTGGGCCATGCGCCGGCGGCAGATCAAAAAATCGTCGGCCAGGGCGAGGCTTTGTCCGGGGTTGCCGTAGATTTTCCAAGGGCCCTGGATGGTCATGGGGAGATCCACCCAGCCCATGAATCCGGCAACGTCCTTGAGGGGGTAGCCGAGAAAGACGCCGACTTCGTGCGGACACTTCCTGGCTGTGAAGCGCGAGCCCAGTTCATCCAGAGCGCAGTCTACGGCCAGGGGTCGGGGATAACCGACCTGGCGCAGGAATCCGGCCACGTTTGCTTTGGCCAGCAGGGCCGACAGGGTTTGGGGGTGATAGAAGAACAGCAGCAGCGAGTCGCCCCGATCGACCAGTTCGCGCACGGCCAGGGGGCTTTGCTCCACCAGGGCAGCGCCGTGACGCTTCCAGAGCTGGTAAAGATTGCGGCCGCAGGGGCGACGGTGGTTGGGTACGTTAAGCAAATTGGCCGGTTTGGATTCCTCGAGTACCTCGGCGTTCTCCAAGGCAAGGAAGGCTGCGAGGCAGTGCCGTTCATCGGCAAAACGCTCGGCGAGCTCATGCCAGAGCGGGCGTCGGTGCCGGTCGTCACGGTGATGATGCATGGGTTTCGTCTCCTAGGGAAAAATCTGCCGATCTTTTTTATGTCGCCGGGTGCTCAGCGCTCCGGCGAGGAATTGCAGCCAGGGCAGCGCCCCGTCTTCTTGGTTACTGAGCGGTATAAAAGCCAGGTCGCACCGCTCAGGATCGCCGTCATCCACAAAATATCCGTCCAGCCCATGTCAACCCCCCAGGCCAAGGAGCAGGCCGCCTTGATAAATGATCATTGCTGTGCTCCAAGACAGCGCCGTCTGGTAGGCGAAGGCGATGCCGAACCATTTCCAGGTGCCGAACTCCTGGCGCATGGCGATACCGACCACCACGCAGGGCATGTAAAGCAGGACGAAGGCCATGAAGGCGTAGGCCGACAGGGGGGTGAACGAGCCGCGTACCGCTTCTTTGAGGGAGGATTCTCCCTCCTCGTCCTCGGCCGCCAGGCTGGTGACGCCGAAAGTCGAAACGACGTTGCTCGCAGCGTCGCGGACGGCGCCGCCGAAGGAGACGACAATCTCACGCAGATCTTCGCCCAAGGTCGGTACGGTTTCTTCCGCGCTCTCTTCCTGACCGCCGGGGACGTAAATCTCGCCCATGGTGCCGACCACGATTTCCTTGGCGATGACGCCGGTCAGCAATGACGAGGCTGCTTCCCAGGTACCGAAGCCGAGAGGTTCGAAGATCGGAGCGATGGTGGCGCCGGCTTTTCCGAGGTAGGAGTCACGCTTGCTTTCCACCCCCCAGGGGAGATTGAGGGCAAACCAGACGAAGATCGAAACGGCGAGGATGTAGGTGCCGGCCTTGATCAGAAAATGCTTGCCTTTCTCCCAGGTGTGCAGGCACAGACTGGTGAAGGAGGGCATCCGGTAGGGGGGGAGTTCCATGATGAACATCGGCGTCTCGCCCTTGAACAGGGTACGTTTGAAGATCAGCCCCATGACAATCGCCAGGGCGATGCCGAGCAGGTACAGGGACCAGATCACCGTGCCGGCGGCCGCGCCGAAGAAGATCCCGGCGAAGAGGACGTAGACCGGCAACCGGGCGCCGCAGGACATGAGCGGGATCAGCAGGGCGGTCAGCGCCTTGTCCCGGGGATTCTCCAGGGTGCGGGTGGCGTAAATGCCGGGAACGTTGCAGCCGAAGCCGAGGAGCATGGGGATGAAGGACTTGCCGTGCAGGCCGATGGCGTGCATCGCCCGGTCCATGACGAAGGCCGCTCGGGCCATGTAGCCGCTTCCTTCGAGGAAGGTGATGAAGAACATCATTGAGAAGATCACCGGCACGAAGACCAGAACGAAGCCGACCCCGGCCATCACCCCGTCCACCGCCAGCGACACCGTCCAGTCCGGTGCGCCGATGGCGCCCAGTCCAGCCGCCGTCCAGCGCATGAAGGGGCCGGCAACGACGCCGTCAAGCCAGTCGCCGAAAGGGGCGGAGAGGTCGAAGGTGAGCTTGAACATCAGCCACATGGCGGCCAGGAAGATGGGGATACCGAGAAAGCGGTTGAGCACGATGCGGTCGATCTTCTCGGTCAGTTCCTCCTTGCGGATTTCCGGTCGCCGCAGCACTTCGCGGGTCAGGCCGTTGGCCAGGCCGTAGCGGGCGTCGGCGAACAATGCTTCCATATCCTCGTCGTGAGCCCGGCGCAGATGTTCGAGGGTTTCGCCGGCGACGGCATCGGGGCCGAGATTGATTTCCTGGGTCACCTCGGCGTCTTCTTCCAGAAGTTTGCAGGCGAGCCAGCGCAGGGGATAGCGCGTGGCCAAGTCGGGGTGTTTCCCTGCCAGAGCTTCGCCGATGTGGGCGATGGCCGCATCAATATCCTCGCCGTAGCTGAGCTGGCGCGGTTGACTCTCTGGGCGGTGCTCGGCGGTCTCCAGTACCGCGGCGAGCAGTTCCTTCAGGCCGCGCTGCTTGACGGCGACGGTGGGGATGACGCGGATGCCGAGCATTTCGGCGATCCCCTGCACGTCGATTCGGAACCCCTTGGCTTCGGCCTCGTCGAACATGTTGAGGGCCATTACCGTGGGAATTTCCAGCTCAAGCAGCTGGATCGTCAGGTAGAGGTTGCGCTCCAGGTTGGTGGCATCGACCACATTGATGATCAGATCCGGTTTCTGCCGCAACAGATAGTCGCGAGCGATGATCTCTTCCTGGGTGTAAGGGGAGAGGGAATAAGTGCCCGGCAGGTCGACGAGACGGATGGTACGCCCTTCGAATTCGAACTGCGCCTCTTTCTTCTCCACCGTCACGCCCGGCCAGTTGCCGACGTGCAGACGGCTGCCGGCGATGGCGTTGATCAGGGTCGATTTCCCGGCGTTGGGGTTGCCGGCCACGGCCACGGTGATGGCCTGCGCGGCGGTCGCTGGTTTCTTTTTTGTTGTCTCCTGGTTACTCATGCCTGCACCTCCACGGTGATCGCCTCGGCTTCCTGCTTGCGCAGGGAGAGTTGATAGCTTTTCACCGTCACTTCGATGGGGTCTCCCAGCGGAGCGACCTTTACCACCTTGACCGTTTCGCCGACGATGACGCCCATGTCCATGAGCCGCCGACGAATGGGTCCGAGGTTGCCGATGGCGGTGATTCTGGCCGACTGACCGGGTTTGAGTTTGGCGAGATTCATTGGATTCTCCTGACGAAAATTTTCATGGCCATGCCGCGGCTGAGAGCGATGCGCGCATCATCGACGCGCAACAGCAGAGGCCCGGCGCCGTTATGGAGCATCTCCACCACTTTCCCGGCGCGCAATCCCATCTCCTCGGTGCGCTGTCCCCGGTGATGGTGTCTCCCATCACATTGGCCGCAGCAGCAGGAGCGCTTTTCCAGATGGATGTTCACGCTCAGGATTTCTGCGGACTCTCCAGGGCTTAAAAGGGCGAGAGGCATCATGATGTCAACTCCTTGACTGAATTCTTTTGTTGATATTGAAAACTGTTTTCACTTTATACGGGGGAACACCCCCCGATGTCAACCGGAAAATATAATCCTTTTCAAAAAACTCATTGAGCGCAGTTTGGGGGCATAAGTGCTTCTCTGAAAAGTTGTCGGGGCGCGGGCAGAACTCGTGTTCAGGAGGGCGGAAACGTCGGGGGTTTGTGGTTGCAAAAGGGCGGGCGGGTGCTATGTTAACCATCTGTTCACAACCATCAACCGGGAGGTATTCTCATGAACATGGAGCAGATCAAGGAAGTCGCCAAGGCTCGCGGGGTGAAGCCCGGCAAGCTGAAAAAGGCCGAACTGATCCGGGCGATCCAGGCGGCGGAAAGCAATCCCCAGTGTTTTGGTACCGGGCAGGTCGAACATTGCGGCGAACCCGGCTGTCTGTGGCGGGAGGATTGCAAATGAGCCGTCTCGCCGAGCTGCCCGCCTGGCAGGCGTTACAGGACCATTACCGTGAAGTTGCCGGGCTGTCGATGCGCGAGCTTTTCGCCGCCGATCCCGGGCGTTTTGAGCGTTTTTCCCTGCGCTGGGACGATTTCCTCTTTGATTATTCGAAAAATCGGATCACCGAAAAGACACTCCCTCTGCTTTTTGATCTTGCCCGGCAGGTTGGTCTGGGGGCGCGTATCGAGGCGATGTTCGGCGGTCGGCGGATCAATGTGACCGAGGATCGCGCGGTGCTCCACGTTGCCTTGCGCCATCGCGACAACCGGCCGATGCCGGTGGACGGCGCCGATGTCATGCCCAAGGTTCGCGCGGTGCTGGAGAAGATGCGCTCGTTCAGTGAGGCGGTACGCTCCGGGACTTGGCGCGGCTTCACCGGCAAGCCGATAACCGACGTGGTCAATATCGGCATCGGCGGTTCCGATCTCGGTCCGCTCATGGTCTGCGAAGCGCTCAGGCACTATGCCCGGCCCGATCTGAAGGTCCATTTCGTCTCCAATGTCGACGCCACCCACCTGGCGGAAACCCTCAAGGCTCTTGATCCGGCCGGCACCCTCTTCATCGTCGCTTCGAAGACCTTTACCACTCAGGAAACTCTGACCAATGCCTGGTCGGCCCGTGATTGGCTGGTCGCTAAGTTGGGGGACGAGGCCGCCGTCGGCCGCCATTTTGTGGCCCTTTCCACCAACGGCGAGGCGGTGCGCGCCTTTGGCATCGATCCCGACAACATGTTCGAATTCTGGGACTGGGTCGGCGGGCGTTATTCCCTGTGGTCGGCCATCGGCCTCTCCATCGCCCTGGCGGTGGGCATGGACCATTTCGAGGAACTGCTCGATGGCGCCCATGCCGTGGATGAGCACTTTCGCCGGGCGCCCCTGGAGGAGAATATTCCGGTTATCATGGCTCTGCTCGGCGTCTGGTACGTCAACTTTTTCGGCGCCGAATCGCACGCGGTACTGCCTTATGAGCAGTATCTCTCCCGTTTTCCCGCCTATCTGCAACAGGGAGACATGGAGAGCAACGGCAAGCGCGTGACCCTCGACGGCGAGGTGGTCGACTACGCCACCGGGCCGATCATCTGGGGGGAGCCGGGAACCAACGGCCAGCACGCCTTCTATCAGCTGATCCACCAGGGCACCCGGCTTATCCCCTGCGATTTCATCGCCGGGGTCAACAGCCTCAACCCCCTCGGGCGGCATCAGGCCATTCTTCTCTCCAACTTCCTGGCCCAGACCGAAGCGCTGATGAAAGGGAAGAACGAAGCCGAAGCCCGCGCCGAGCTCGAGGCCGCAGGCCTGGTCCCGACCGAGGTCGAAAAACTGCTGCCGCACAAGATCTTTCCCGGCAACCGGCCAACCAATTCTCTGCTCTATCGGCGCCTGACCCCGCGCACCCTGGGGGCGCTGATCGCTCTCTACGAGCACAAGATTTTCGTGCAGGGGGTGGTCTGGAACGTCAATTCCTTCGATCAGTGGGGGGTGGAACTCGGCAAGCAGCTGGCGAAGGCCATCCTTCCCGAACTGGAAGGAGAGAAGGCGCCGAGCGGTCATGACGGTTCGACCCGGGGCCTGATCGAATACTGTCGGACGATGACGGAAGGCTGATCCCATCCCCGTCCACCGGGATTTTCCCCCGGTACCTTGACTTGCCTTGGCGAGACAAGCTAATATGCCGAAATGAAAAAGATTTAGCCTGTCTAATCAATTCCGGGGGTAAGTTATGAAGAGATGGCTGGTTTTGTTCGCGGGGATCGTTTCGGTACTGCTGCTGACGGTTCCCCCGTTAATGGCTGAAGGGTGGGAGAGCTGCCCGGAAACTGTGATCTTTCCTGGTCGGGGGAAACTGGGGTCGGTGAAGTTTTCACCGAAGCTTCATAAGGAAGCCGGAGTGACCTGCCTTCTCTGCCACCATACCGGGACCGAGGACGGCAAGTGTTCCAACTGCCACGACGGCAAGGATCCGAAGGTGCCGAACAGTCAGGACGCCTATCATCTTCTTTGCAAGGGCTGTCACAAATACAAACACATTGACAACTCGTGTGAGTTCTGTCACAAGCCGGGAACCTGATCCGGTGGTCGAACACGCTCACGAAAAAAGCCACGGCGCGATTTCCCCGCTGTGGCTTTTTTCGTGGGAACATCGGGATTTTCATGGGCGGCGGAGCCGGATGCTTTTCGCCGGAGGTTCGATCAGCCCCTCTTTGTAAAGGCCGCCGACCGCGCGCTTGAAGGTCTTCTTGCTCATCCCCAGGCGCTCACGGATCAGTTCCGGCGGGCTGTCGTCATGCAGAGGGAGTTCCCCGTAGCGCGCAAGTTCCGCCAGAATCCGCTCTCGCGCTTCGGTGATCCCTTCGACGCCCACCCGCCTCAGGGTGACGTCGATCTTCCCATCCTCCCGCAGGTGCTTGACGAAACCCCGCAGACGCGTGCCCCGGTGCAGACCGGCGCGCAGCTCATCGCGATAGAGCAGGCCGTCGTAGCGTTCGTTGATGATAACCTTGGCGCCGAGATCGGTAAATTCCCGGATCATCAATCCAACCTCGTCGCCGTCTTTGAGGTCGCCGGCCCCCGATTCAAGGCACTGGTCGAGACGGGCGGTGGCGACGATGCGGCCGCGATTGTCCAGGCAGATCTTGACCAGATATTTGCGCCCGGCCTGCATGCGCCGGGGCTGCTCGGAGAAGGGGACGAGCAGCTCCTTGGGCAAACCCCAGTCGAGAAAGGCTCCAACCGGAGTGACTTGCGTCACCTTGAGCAGGGCGAATTCGCCGACCTGGGCCAGAGGCGCGCGCACCGTGGCGAGCAGGCGGGCGCCGTCATGGTAGACGAAGACCCGCAGGCGCTCGCCGATCCGCGCAGCAGCGGGGACTTCGCGAGCGAGGAGGAGGATCTCCCCGGCGGAGGTGCGGAAATGGGCGCCCTCGGCGTCGAGGGCAGTGATTTCCAGGGTGTTGAAGCGGCCGATTTCCGGCATGGCAGACCTTTCCCGAAAGGGTCAGCGGAAGGAACAGACGTATTCGGCGATGCCGTCGGTCACTTCGATCTCGAAGAAGGAATTGCCCGGGACATCGAACCAGGTGCCGGCGGGAAAGCTGATCCAGTCTCCTTGGCCGGCAATGCGCACGCGGCAGGCGCCGGCGATGATCTCCATCTTTTCGGGGACGCTGGTGGTGAATTTATAGGTTCCGGGGTAGATCAATCCGAGGGTTTTGCGGCTGTCGTCGGCCAGGGTCAGGGTGTGGCTGACCACCTTGCCGTCGAAATAGATGTTGGCTTTGCAGGCGGCGGTGACCTGGGAGAACGCTTCGGGGGCGTGGTAGCTCATGTTGGACTCCTGATGGGGATGGGATCGTTCCGCCCGGCTGTGTAGCATGCCGAAACCGCCCCTGCAAGAAATATTTGCCGATGGTATCGGAACTTGCGGGGTCAGGGCGTTGCAGGTAGAATGCCCCTCACTTTCCCGTTGCGAGAGGCATTGCCCATGGACAACAAAATGGTTCTTCTGACCCTGACCGGCCCGGACCGCACCGGCATCATTGCTGCCGTTACCGGCCATATCGCCGACGCCGGTGCCCGTATCCGCGATATCGAACAGAGCGTCACCCACACCCTGCTCTCGCTGTCGGTGCTGATCGATTTTCCCACCGGCGAAAGCGACCAGAAACCGCTGGTCAAGGAACTGCTCTTCCTGGCCAAGGAACTCGGGCTCGATCTCGACTTCCAAGTGCTCACCGAGGCGGAATACCGGCGCAAGACGACCCGCAACGCCTATGTCGTAACCATCCTCGGCGGCGAGGTGAACGCCCTGGCTCTGGCCCGGGTTTCGCGTATTCTCGCCGAGCACGCGGTCAACATCGAACGCATCTCCAAGCTCACCCAGGGGCAGCTGCGCTGCGTTGAGTTTCTCATTACCACGACGCCGGAACTCGACGTCAAGGCCATGACCCGCAAGCTGCTTCACACCGGGGCGAGTGTCGGAGTCGATATCGCCGTGCAGAAGGAGAGCCTCTATCGCCGGGCCAAGCGCCTGGTGGTGCTGGATATGGATTCGACCCTGATCCAGATCGAGGTTATCGACGAACTCGCCCGGGTTGCCGGGGTCGGCGAGCAGGTGGCGGAAATCACCGAGCGGGCCATGAACGGCGAACTCGATTTCCCGGGCGCCCTGCGCGAGCGGGTCGCGCTGCTCAAGGGCCTCAAGGCTGAAGCGCTGGAGCAGGTCTACCGCAACATCCCCCTGACTCCCGGCGCCCGCAATCTGGTTACCATCCTCAAGCGTCTCGGTTTCAAGACCGCCGTCATCTCCGGCGGCTTCCAGTTTTTCACCGACCGGCTCAAGGCCGACCTTGGCCTCGACTACGCCTACGCCAACGGCCTGGAAATCGTCGACGGCATCGTCACCGGCGAGGTCGCCGGGACCATCGTCGACGGTGCCCGCAAGGCGCAACTGCTCGAAGAGATCGCTGGGAAGGAAGGGATCACCCTCGACCAGACCATCGCCATCGGCGACGGCGCCAATGATCTGCCGATGCTGGGGCGCGCCGGACTGGGGATCGCCTTCAACGCCAAGGCGCGGGTGCGAGAGCAGGCCGATTTTCACATCAATCAGCAGAACCTCGATTCCATCCTCTACCTGCTCGGGCTTTCCGAGCGGGAAATGGCGGAGATCGCCGGGTGAGGCTCCCCGCACCGCTTCGCGAAGGGCGGCTGCTGCGCCGTTACCAGCGCTTTTTCACCGATGTCGAGCTGGCCGACGGCACCGTTGTCACCGCCCACACCCCCAATACCGGCAGCATGAAGCAGTGCGCCGTGCCCGGGCATCGGGTGCTGATTTCCACCGCCGACAACCCGGCGCGCAAGCTGCGCTATACCCTGGAACTGATCGAGGTCGCGGGGCACTGGGTCGATACCCATACCCACACCCACCGCACCAACCGGGTGGTGGAAGAGGGCTTGCGCCAGGGCTGGATCGAGGAACTGGTCGGGTACGAGATCCGGCCCGAATTCCGCTACCACGACAGCCGCATCGACTTTCGGCTGGAAAAGCCTGGGGAGCAGGTGCTGGTCGAGGCCAAAAACGTCACCCTCTGCTGTGCTCCGCAAGTCGCCTGTTTCCCCGACGCCGTCACCACGCGCGGCCAAAAACACCTGCGGGAACTGCTGCGCGCCCGGCAGGAAGGTTATCGGGCGGTGATCTTTTTTCTCGTCCAACGCGGCGAAGCGGCCTTCCTTGCCCCCGCCGACGCCATTGATCCCGACTATGGCCGTCTGCTTCGCCAAGTCACCGCCGCCGGGGTCGAGGCCCTGGCCTACAAAAGTATCGTGACTCCCACGGAAACCCGGGTCGGGGCGCGGATACCGATATTCCTGTAAGGAGGAAAAAGGATAAAGGATCGAGGTTTAATTCATTTTTACTGCTGCGGTTGTTATTGATGCCGCGTGAGAATATCCTGAATCTGATGCGGCTCAAAGGCCACATCCCAGCACCAGGCACCAAATCCCCCCTTGCTGTTGATCGCCTTGATCCAAGTATCTAGTGCCGCGCGCTTGGCCCGGTTCTGTTCCGAATCTTCCCCCTTGATCTCCAGCACCAGGATTTTGCCACCGGCTAAACGGATCAGAAAATCAGGAATAAACCGCCGGCGTGAGCCATTCCAAAGGTAGTGCAGTTGAAAGCCGAGGTGGTCGTTCTTGGCGTAGGCCAGCACCTTGTCGCTCGATTCCAGAAGGTTGGCCGTGTACTGCTCCCAGCTGCTATCGGCGACCATGTGGCTGATCTGCGACTTGCGGGTCGGCTGACAAGGCTTGGTGGTGTACCAGGTCCGCATCCCCGCCGTCGAACCGATGGGGGCTTCTTCGTCAAAGACCGGCTCCAGCCGCTTCTGGTTCTGTTCGGAGACATGGCGCAGCAGGTGTTGCACGATCAGGTCGATGTTCAGGGCGTAAAGAATCCGTTTGCGCAACGGCTCCTGATGGAACAGGGACGGGATGCTCAAACAATTGCCAGACAGAAACTCCTCCACCAACCGAATCAGCTGGTAGACCAGGTACTCCTCGCCTCCACTGTAGGTCCCCCGTAGCGCACTGAACGCCTTGCGCGCCGCCTGAAAAATCAGGCGCTGCAGACGGAAACCTTCCGGCAGCTGTTCCAGATCGATTTTCGTAACCTTGCTTAGGTCGGCCGCGCCGCCAAGAGCTGGCGCCAGATCGGCGGAGATTGGCGTCTGCGCCGGGTCGAGGGTCAGCACGCCGACCTTGTCCCAGTCCACCACCAACAAGGGACGAACGACCGTGTCGATGCGCAGCACATTCGGCCAGCGGATTTCCAGCCCGGCACGTTCCGGCAGGGCTTCGATCTGCGTGCTCGGCTTCGGCGGCGGTGGGGCTTCGCCGCCGGTGCCGACATCCTGAAAGATCGACAGCGGGACGCCGAAAATATTGACGTATTCGGGCAGAAACCGGCCGTTTTCATCGGTATCGTAATTGACCCGTCGCAAACCCCGACCGATCACCTGCTCGCAGAGCAGCTGACTGGTGAAAGCGCGTAGACCCATGATGTGAGTGACGTTCTTGGCGTCCCAGCCTTCCGAGAGCATTGCGACTGAAATCACCTTCTGCAAGTCTTGCCCGGCCGTCCCACGTTTGCCGACATTGTCGACGATCTCCCGCAGCAGCTCTTCCTTTTTCAGCCCGAGCAGCCGTTCCTTGCGGGTTTCAGGGATGTTCGCCGCGGTGACGATCTCCTGCAGCCGTTCTTCGTAGTCCTTGTCGCTGGTGGCCGTTTCTCCGACTTCCGCCTTTTCCAGCACTTTCGAATCGACCCGCAGAGTCCGGTTCAGTGCATGCAGTTCCGGCCAGTGAATATCGCCCTGGCGCACATAGTGTTCGATGCGTGCCGCCGTCTCGGTCCGATTGCAGACCGTCAGCATCACCGGCGGTGATGTGTGCCCGGCGTCGTTCCAATCCTTTAGGGTCGCCCGCCAGTCGGCGCCAAGCAGAGTGTAGGCATCCTGCACCAGTTTGGGAAGAGGTTCGTGCGGCTCGGCCTTGCGGTTGAGATCGTCCGCCACCTCGGCTTCGCGGTAGATGTGATAGAGCTTGGAACGATAGTCTTGGGTGTTGGGCAGGGCATCGTCGCGAATAACCACTCGGGGGGTCTTGACCAGCCCGGCTTCGATGGCGTCGTTCAGGCCAAAGTCTGAAATGATCCAGCTGAACAGTCCGGCCTCGCTGCTCGCCTTGCCGGTCGGGGCAAAGGGGGTCGCGGAGAGATCGAAACAGCGCTGAATCCGCCGGGTTTTATGCAGCCGGTCAAGCCCTTCGATCCAGCGGGTCGCCTCGTCGAGATCGAGTCCCTGCTCGGCCGCCTGTTTCTTGCTGATCTTCGCCTCGGCCGGCACCCGATAAGCATGATGGGCCTCGTCGTTGATCACCACCAGATCCTTGTATCCCGCCAGCTTGCCCAGCACCCGGCGGGTGAAAGCCTCGTCGCTCTCCGGCCCCTTTTTCACCACCGAACGATCGGTCTGCTTGAGGGGCATCAGGGTATGCCAGTTCTCAACCAGCAGCTCCACCTGGTTCAGCTTCTGGCGCAGAGCTTCGGAAGGACAGAGTCCGAACTGGTCGTAGAAATTATCCGGCTCGCCGGGATAGAGGACTCGAAGCCTCTCCTTGACGGTAATTCCCGGGGCGACGATGAAGATGGCGCGGGAAAACTCCTTGTTGCGCTTGGGATAGGTGAGGGCGTTGAGAGTCTGCCAGGTAATGATCATCGCCATCACCGTGGTTTTGCCGCTGCCGGTCGCCATCTTGCTGCACAGCCGCTCCCATGCGCCGCCATCGCCGGGGATATAAATCCCCTGCTTGTACTCCGGTGCGGCCTCGACCCACCAGATCAGGGTTTCGATCGCTTCGAGCTGGCAGAAGTAGAAGGGGTACTGCCGGGCGCTGCGATCGTTCCAGTGTTCGAGCAATCGCCGGGTAACGCTGGTGATGCCGGGATAATCGGCCGCCCGCCAGGCATCGACCCGCTCGCGAATGCGGTTGACCAGCTCCAGTGGCTCGGTGCGCCGGGTGTTGTAGCGCATGTCGATGATGTCGTAGCCCGCAGGTCGGCGGGAATTGGCCAGAGCCAAGGTGCCGTCGGCGGCCTGCTGCCAGTGCTGAGTGGGTACTTCATAAGGCGTGTTGATGATGAGGGAGGCAGGGGCGGTCATGGGTTGGTACCCGCAGTCAGTTTTTGAATTCCCTCCACAAAGACCTGGAAGCTACGTGAGGTATTGCGTTGCACGTCGAGATGATGGCCGATACGCCGAGCGCCCTCGCGTTTCTGATACATCGGCAGATACTTTCGCAGCTCAGCCACCGGGCTGCCGAGATTGTCCGGTTGCCGATAGTTTGCCTTGCCGGCAAGAGTTTTCAGCTTGGCAATTCTAAAGGCATCGCCGACCGCTTCCCAATCCCCAATGAACCACGACTCCAACTCGCGGCAGGCGATGCGAACCAATGCATCAGGTCGCCCGGCCTCGTGACACCTTGCAGCAAGATTCCGTTTAATCACCCGGCAGTCACCGCTATCCTGGTCGCGTAGAACGACAAAGATTGTGTCGGGCTTGAGCCACCCTCGCAGCCGTCGCCCCATGCGCTTTTCAAGATCCTGTTTCCCCTCGAAAACCAGATATTCAATGGCAATGTCGGCGGGCAGAATCCGTGGCAGCAGGCCTTCCAGCGCATCCTGGGCCGATGGCTCCTCCAGCAGAAAAACCAATGTGCTCACTTTGGATTCGCCCCCCTGAACAAACCTTCCTTCCAGAGATAGCCCATCTGATCGCCATCCGCCATGAAGGCCGCCAATTGTTGATCATCCCTGGCCCGATGCACATGGGTGAAACCATTTTTCTTTTCCAGCCAGAAGACTTCGTCCAGTTCAACCGCATTCAAAAAATCAGGTGAATGGGTCGAAACAAACACCTGCCCACCGCGCACGGCATAGGTTCTGAACTCTTCGGCAAGATCCCAGAGCAAGGAGGGATAAAGTTGGTTTTCCGGTTCTTCCACGCACAGCAGCGGATGTGGGGAGGGGTCATACAGCAGAGTCAGGTAAGCCAGCATCTTGATCGTGCCATCCGAAACATACCTGGCCAAAATGGGGTCTTCAAAGGCTCCGTCCTGAAACTTCAACAAGACGCGCCCTTCTTCCGTGGTTTTCGCTTCAACATTGGTGATTCCCGGCACCCGAGCCTTGAGCTTCTCTCTGATCATTTCGAACACCTGCGGATGATGTTTGAAGAGGTATTCGATCACAAGAGATAGGTTCTCCCCTTCGCGGGACAGATGCTCGGCATAACCCGCCTCCTGTTCTGGCCGGGCCTTACTGATATGAAAATCGGACAAATGCCAGTTTTCGATCAGGTTGCCCAGGGCCACCACGGCAGGAAAACGTTCGAATTGTGCCAGGCCTTTAATCGCCAGGATATCCGGGCTTTTCAGTGTCTGGGCCTCACGCACCAGGTCTTTGACATCTTCGACTTTTTCCAACTCATTGGTGACCGCTTCACCCTGTCCCATGCTGAAATCGAGAAAATGCCAAGGTTGACCACCGCTGCCTCGCCGATATTTGAGAATTTCGCGGGCGACCACGGGCCGACCTTCACGCTCGCCAATGGAAAGACTGTAAGTGATGAGGTTTGAAGCTTTGCGCCCGAGATCAGCGCGAATTTTTAATTCAATTTCTATTGGGCCGTCGCAGCCACGGGTGCGAACTTCTTGAAAACCCCGACTCCCCCCCAAACGTCCAAGGGCAGCAGTAATGTTGGTCGTCATAGCATCGCGCAGAAACCCGAATACCGAGAAGAGCGTGCTTTTCCCCGTGCCGTTGGCTCCAACGAGGACGCAGAAAGGGGGTATGTCCTTTAGGGTAACATCCCTGAAAGCCCGAAAATTCTTCAACCGTATGGATTCAATACGCATCGCCTAGTCCTCCAACGTAATAATCTTCAAACTCTCGATCCCCCGGTCATCGACGATCTTTACCGCCACCTTGCGGTTGTCCCCCGCCTCGAACGGCAGGGAGACGGTGCCGTGGAACTGTTCCAGCAGCTCCTCGTTCAACTCGGCGCGGATGTCCTTTTTCAGCCTGTACCACCCCTCCTTGCCCCCGGCCAAGGGGAAGAAGGCCTGGCGGGGAAAGAGGGAGCGTTCGTCGTAGTCGGTGTCGAGCAGCCACAGAGCGATCTTTTTCTTGCCGCCGGAGACCAGCTCCCCTTTGCTGGTGTCGAAGTAGTCGAAGCCGTTGACCTCGACCTCGTACCTGCCGTCCTTGCGTTTGCGCACCTCGACGTCGGGCTGCCCCATCAGCCAGAAGCTCTGGTTGCTGGAGCGGGCTTTCTTGAGATCCTCGGTCAACAGGTCGGTGTTCATCTGCGCCTTCAGCGCGGTTATCCCCTTGAGCAGGTCGATATCCTTGGCCGCTTCGGGGTCGAAGGCGAAGGCGCAGAAGACGATCATCTTCGGCAGCGGGAAGAGTTCCCCCGCCTCGCGCAGGGCCAGCTCTATCTGGCGCTGCTCCAGTGCCGCATGTTCCGGGCCGAAGGAGACAACGACCCGTTCGCCGCTATCCAAATGACCACTGGCGTGCAGGTAGCGGGTGCCGGGGAGGGTTTCCAGCTCGGCGAAGCGGAGCATCTGCCCCCCCTTGCCGCGGATGCCGGTTTTCAGCAGTTCGTCGCGCCATTGGTGTTGACGGGACGACTCCCCCGAACGGGCGATGGCGACGTCGGCCTCTTCGGCCGGCTTGGCCTCATCAAGGGAGAGGACGGTCGGGAAGGGGACCGCCTCCACGGTGAACGGCCCGGTGATGCGCAGTTTGTTTTTATCGGGTTGCGGTTGGTCGTAGAGGATTTCCTGGTCGGCGTGAGCGGCGATGGAGCGGTCCATCTGCGTCTGCATCGCCTGCCGGGCGCGGTGGAAGGCGTCGAAGGGTTTGCGGGCGGTTTCGGCCCAGTCGGTGGGAAAATCGAAGGGGACGGTCCATTCTTTAAGCCCCTCGCCCTTTGGGAGAGGGGTTGGGGTGAGGGCCTTGTTCAGTTCCGCCAGCGCCGGCTCGATGGCCGGGTGCATCCGCTCGTAGATCTCGTCGATCTCCGGGTTGTTGGCGATCGATTTGAGGGTGACGTGGGGGACGGTCTTGTAGATGAAGCCCCCCTTGAGCCCTTCGTGGGGGTACTTCAGCTCGAAATAGTCGAAGCTCGCGGTCATCAGCCGCTGCTTGGCCAGGGTCACCGCCACCCGCGAGGTGTCGCAGGTGATCCAGCGCCGGCCCCATTTCTCGGCGACAAAGGCGGTGGTGCCCGAACCGCAGGTCGGGTCGAGCACCAGGTCGCCGGGGTCGGTGGTCATGAGGAGACAGCGTTCGACAACTTTTATATTAGTTTCGACTACATATGAAACATCCGTTGCGGACCCAAGGTCGCCCCAAAGGTTATTGAGCGGCGACACTGAATAGTCATCTAATGGTAGGACGTAACGAAGTGTTTCACCCCCTGCATACGGTTCAACCCTTCCAGCCAGAGCCACACGTCGCATACCATCTTGATTGGTCTTCCAGCTTCGCCCTGCAGGTGGATAATATTTTTTCGCTTGGAATAAAAAATCAAATAATCCGCTCTGATTAATGCCGGCAGGGTAAAGTTGATGCAGTTGATATAGTCTTGACCCAGAAGGAATCAATTTATGATTCGAAATTTCTTGGGCAGAAAGTTTTCTTCTCCTCCCAGTTGGCTCGATTATTCGATCCCAGTGAGAATCCCCCTCAACACTTTTCTCAAAAAATACATTTCTATATTTAATCGAAGTCTTCGATTTGGCATACCAAATCAAATAATCGACAGTTCCCTCTAGGTGCTTAGCACCCAATGTCATACCCTTTTTGCGAAAAGTAATTAAAGATACAAAGTTATCTGAACCAAATATCTCATCAACCAGTTCCCTAGCATGGTGCAGGTTTTCGTCCCCGATCTGCACAAACACACTCCCCGAATCGCTCAGCAACTCCTTCGCCAACAGCAGCCGATCCCGCAGGTAGGTCAGGTACGAGTGAATCCCCAGCTCCCAGGTGTCGCGGAAGGCCTTGATCATCTCCGGTTCCTGGGTCAGGTCCTCGTCCTTGCGGTCCTTGACGTCGCGCTTGCCGACGAAGGGCTGGAAGTTGGAGCCGTACTTGATGCCGTAGGGGGGGTCGATATAGATCATCTGCACCTGCCCGGCCATGCTCTCCTTCTGCAGCAGCGAGTTCATCACCAGCAGCGAATCGCCGGCCACCAGCCGGTTGGCCCAGCCGCGCTCATGCCGGTAGAAGTCGATGGCGTCGCGCAGGGGCAGGCTCTCAAAAGGGGCCTCGAACAGCCCGGCCTGGACCATCGGCTTGACCTTGCCGGCGCGCCCTTCCTTGAGCTGTTTGCGCACGGCGGAGAGGATGCTCATCGGGTCGATGCGCTCGTGAACATGGAGCGAGACGGTATCGACCGCAAAGCTGGTGCGTTCGGCCTTGCCGGTCCAGGCGAGGTAGGGGGACTGCAGGCGTTTCAACTCCTCCAGAGCCGCGCGCATCTCCTCCCGGTCGCCCGAGGCAAGGGCGTCGTCGATGAGCTTTTCGATGGCGGCGCGGCCGACATCGAATTGCAACTCCGGGTCAAGATGGGGATCGTAGCGCCAGACAGTCGGTGCCTGTGATGGGTCGGTGGCTTCGTTGACCATGCCGACTTCGGGATTGTTTTTGCGGCTGTCGAGGTGACGGTAGGCGATAACCTGGGTCTCTTCGGTGGTTTTTCGCGACGTTTTTGCGGGTTTGACGGAGACTGGTGTGGCGGTGGGTCTAGACATTTCGGGCTCGGAAGGTGCCTCTTGTATCCGCAAGGAAAATTCTTCGGTAGGTTCAGCCAGGCGCACCGACCCGCCGCGCCCCTTGCCTCGCAGCAGAATGCCTTTTGCAATCAGTTCGTCCCGAATGCGTTCAAATTCACCAGCGAAGAGAGCCAGCCCGGCGGCCTTGGCGGTCTCTAAAAAGGCTTTTTCCAGAGCCTGGTTGCCGATGCTGCCGCCGTCGGCGGGAACGTGGCCGAGCAGTTTTGAAATTAAAACATCCCGCTGGCTCTGGTTCATGGGGCGACCTCCTCACAGACAGTGACGCTGGGAATGCAATACAGGCAAAAACCATTTCTACTCCTCGCATATTTCCCCGAGAGAGTCAAGAAATCTGGCTATTTACGGTAGCTTTCGGTAGCTGGGCATTGAGAGCTTCCTCAATGTTTGTAATCGGCCTTTCCCCGTTTTTTACACTGTGTTAAAGTTCGAATCTTTGAAAAAGCAAGAAGGATAAAGGATCGAGGATAAGGGCCTTTAGCTCATCCTTTTCCTTTCTCCTTGAACCTTTATCCTGGCTCTTATGAAATCCGTCGGTCTGATCACCGAATATAATCCTTTCCACAACGGCCATCTGCACCACTTGCGCGAAAGCCTGCGGGTTGCCGAGGCCGAGGTGGCGGTGGCGGTGATGAGCGGGCATTTTTTGCAGCGGGGTGAACCGGCGCTGGTGGACAAATGGGTGCGGGCGGACATGGCCCTGCGCGCCGGGGTCGATGTGGTGGTGGAGTTGCCCTTTCCCTGGGCCTGCAACAGCGCGCCCCAGTTCGCCCTGGGGGCGGTGCGGGCGCTGGAAGCCCTGGGGGTGGATGCCCTTTGTTTCGGCAGCGAAGCGGGGGATCTGGCGGCGCTTCAACGTTGCGCCGAACTCCTGATCAGCGAGGAGGGAAGGATCGCCGAGCGTACCGCTAACCTGCTGCGCCGGGGGATCAACTACCCCACGGCCCGGGCTCGCTGTCTGGCCGAGTTGGGCGTCGCCGACGGCGAACTGCTCGGTGCGCCTAACAACATTCTCGGCAGCGAGTATCTCAAGGCCCTGCGCCGGACCGGCGCCGCCATCGTTCCCCACACCATCCGGCGCGTCGGTGCCGGTTTTCACGAGGAACGGGCCGTCGACGACATCGCCAGCGCCACCGGCATCCGGCTGATGCTGGGGCGGGGGGAGGCCGTGGCCGATTTTATTCCGATTCCGGCCCGCGCGTCTTTCGACCGAGCGCTGGCGGCCGGGCAGGTCCTCGATGAGGACCATCTTTGTCGGCTGTTGCTGGTCCGTTTGCTGCGGGGGGCCGATTCCCTGCGTGGACTCTACCAGATGGAGGCGGGGATCGCTGAGCGTCTGTATGCGGCCGCCGGCGAGTGTGAGGACTATGCCGGGCTGGTCGCCGCCGTCAAATCCCGGCATCTGACCCGCACCCGCGTGCAGCGCCTGCTCGCTTATGTGCTGAATGAAGTGACAGCGGCAGAAATGACGGAGTGGCTGGAGTCCGGCCCCCTCTATCTGCATCTGCTCGGCGCCACGGAAAAGGGGCGGGCCTGGCTCGCTGCTGGACGCAAGGCACGCACCCTGCCGCTGATCGGCAATTATTCTCGAATCGACGCCCTGCTCAAAAAACGCTACGGTGCGCCCAGTCGCACATTCTCCCTGGCTTCGGGGATGTTGTCGCTGGAAACGCGGGCTACGGCCAATTACACCTTGCTGATGCGGCGGTGGCCCGGCGGGGCGCGGCTCCGGGACTATTTCATCGACGTTCTGCCGTAACCAGGGCGCGAAAACGCCCCGCCGGTATTTGTCCCCTGGGTGAATAAATTGTTCTCTGTTGGTAATTTAAAAGAGCCTCTGATATAATATCCGGCTTACGGCAGGGCCTTGCTGTTGTGGCCTGTCTTCTGTTCCGCAGGGGAGTTTCGACGTTTTGAATCTGGCAAAACCTTTTGAAAAAATCGGGGACAGCTGTCTTGGCTTTCTGGAGCAGGGGGGGCGCATGGGGATTTTCCTCTTCGCCTGCCTGCTCAATCTGGTCAAGCCGCCCTATCCCCTGTTCCCGATGATCCGCCAGGCCCATTTCATCGGGGTCCGGTCGCTTTTCGTCATCATTTTCACCGGCGCCTTCACTGGCATGATCCTCGCGCTGCAGGGCTATTACACCCTGACCAAATTCGGCTCCGAGGGGATGCTTGGTTCGGCGGTGGCCCTGAGCCTGGTTCGCGAGCTGGGACCGGTTCTGACTGCGCTGATGGTGGTCGGCCGGGCCGGTTCGGCGATCTGCGCGGAAATCGGCATCATGCGCAACTCGGAACAGATCGATGCTCTCGAGTGCATGGCCATCGATCCCTACAAATATCTGCTGGCCCCCAAATATGTCGCCGGGATTCTGACCGTGCCGCTTCTGACCGCAATTTTCGATGTCATCGGCATCCTCGGCGGCTATCTGATCGGGGTGGTCTTGCTCGACGTCAACGGCGGCACCTATTTCCAGGGGATGTATGCCAGCGTTGATTGGCAAGATATCAAGATGGGGGTGGTCAAGTCGCTGGTCTTTGGGTTGCTGATCGTCTGGATCGCTTCGGCCAAGGGCTATTTCCTGCACCGGGAACGCTCTGGGGGCTTCGGCGCCGAAGGGGTCAGCCGGGTCACTACCGACGCGGTGGTACTGTCATCGGTGGCGATTCTGGTGTGGGATTACCTGATCAGCGCCATCATGCTGTAAGGCTTTTTGCGGAGCATCAGCCTTGGGAACTTTTTTCGTCAACCTGTCAAGGGGGCCTATGTCCAAGGAACAACCGGCCGCCGCCATTGAGCTGGTCGGGGTGGAAAAGCGTTTTGGCCGGCAGACGGTGCTGCGCGACGTCAACCTGTCCGTCGCTTCCGGCAAGACCACGGTCATTGTCGGCGCCAGCGGCGAGGGCAAGAGCGTCATTATCAAGCACATGCTCGGCCTCGTGCGCCCGGAGCGGGGGGAGGTGCTGGTCTTCGGCAGTAATCTGGCCAGGGCGCGCAAAAAGGAGCTGAACCGCATCCGCATGGAGTTCGGCGTGCTCTTTCAGAACGTTGCGCTCTTCGACTCGATGAGCGTCTTCGACAACGTCGCGCTGCCGTTGCGGGAGAGGACCAAACTCTCGGAAACGGTGATCCGCGCCAAGGTTCGGGAAAAACTCGACCTGATGGATCTGATCGACGCCGACGACAAGTTTCCGGCGCAGCTTTCCGGGGGCATGAAAAAACGGGTCGGACTGGCGCGGGCGTTGATGCTCGATCCCAAGGTGGTCTTTTTCGACGAACCGACCACCGGCCTCGATGTCAGCCGCAGCAATGAAATCTACCGGCTTTTTCACAAAACCCAGCGCCAGCTCGGTTACACGGCGGTGATCGTCAGCCACGACGTGCCGAAGATCTTCAAGCTGGCCGATTACGTGGCTCTGCTCGCCGAGGGGAAAATCCAGGGGGTCATGTCCCCCGAGGCCTTTCAGCTGTCGGAGCAGCCCCTGATCCGCCGTTATGTGGAAGAGACCATGGGGCCCATCTATTCCAGCGCCAAGGAGGAGTCTGCTTTATATGAACCGGCTTAACATCGAGGTCGCCGTCGGCCTGTTCATGGTCGCGGGATTTCTCTGCATTGTATGGCTTTCCGTCAAATTGGGGCACGTCGATTTTTTTCGGGGGAACGAATATCCGGTCAGTGCCCGCTTCTCCTCCGTCTCCGGTCTCAAGGAGGGAGCGTCGGTGGAGATTGCCGGGGTCAAGATCGGCAAGGTCTCGCGCATTCGCCTCAATGGCGAAAACTACGAAGCCGATGTGGAGATGCTGCTCAACAAGGACGTCAAACTGCAGGATGACAGCATCGCCTCGATCCGCACTGCCGGGATCATCGGCGACCGTTACGTAAGCATCTCCCCCGGCGGCAGCGACCTGCTGGTCGAGCCGGGCGGAGTTATTTTTGAGACGGAATCGGCTATCAATCTCGAAGAACTGATCAGCAAGTACGTCTTCGAGAAAGACTAGGGGGAAGCATGACCCGGATCGCGCTGCTGCTTCTTGTTTTGCTGCTTTTCTTCAGCTTCCCGGTTGCCGCCGAGGAGGAGTTTTCTCTGGAAGAGGATCCTTTCGCCGAGCCGGAAGCGAAGAAAATCGCCGACCCCCTGGAACCGGTCAACCGGGGCATCTTCTGGGTAAACGACAAGCTTTACATTTACCTGCTCAAGCCGGTGGCCAAAGGCCTGCGGGTAGTGCCCGAGCCGGCGCGGATTTCGGCATCCAACTTCTTTTCCAATCTCGGCACCCCGGCGCGGGCGGCCAATAACCTGTTGCAGCTCAAGTTTGCCAATACCGCCGGCGAGCTTGGCCGCTTTCTGGTCAACAGTACCTTCGGTTTGGCCGGGTTGTTCGACCCGGCCACCAAGTGGGGTTTGGAGAAAAAAGAAGAAGATCTCGGCCAGACCCTTGGCCATTACGGCATCGGCCAGGGGTTCTATCTGGTTCTGCCGGTTCTCGGTTCGACCAGTCTGCGCGACGGCGTCGGCCGCATCGGCGACCATTTCGTAGACCCCTTGCCGCCGGCGCTGAAAGTGGAGGAACTGGTGGCGCTGCGGGCACTCGATGGCGAAAACGAACTTTCTCTCGACAAGGATACCTACGAAGGCATCCGTGAAAACGAACTTGATCCCTATCTCTTTGTCCGTGACGCCTATACCCAGATGCGGGCGGGCAAGGTCAGAAAGTAAGAAGTTTTATGAAATACAAGGAGTTTATGATGCGATTGACTGGAATGATCCAATATCGTTTATTTCTGTGGCTCGGCGTCTTCCTGCTCGCGGCGGGGGCAGCGTCGGCGATGCCGGGTCCGCTGGAGCAGGCTCGGACCACCGTCGATGCGGTGATAACGATCCTCAAGGATTCGGCTCTGGAAAAGGCAGTGCGGCGGGAAAAGCTCTCCAGCACCATCCGTGCGCGCTTCGACTTTACCGAGATGTCCCAGCGCATCCTTGCGCTCAACTGGAAGAATGCCAGTGAAGCGCAGCGTGACCGTTTTGTTCAGATCTTCTCCGATCTGCTGGAGCGCAACTATATCGGCCGCATCGAGTCCTACACCGACGAAAAGATCGATTTCCTCAAAGAGCGGGTGCAGGGGAACCGCGCTGCCGTCGATACCGTTATCGTGACCAAGAGCGCCGAGATCCCCATTTCTTACCGCATGGTGCAACAAGGGAGCGAATGGATGGTCTATGACGTGGTAATCGAGTCGGTGAGCTTCGTCAACAATTACCGCAACAGCTACGGCGAGATCCTGAAGAAAGAAGGTTTTGACGGGCTGCTCACGCGGATGACGGAAAAGCTGGCGCAACTGGAGCAGGGAGGGGATTCCAGCCAGCCATGAATCATACCGCTCCCGAGATATGTGCGCAGATGAAGAACGATCTGCGCTGCTTCACGTTCCTTTCCGAAGCCGATACGGAAATTCTCTCCCCCTACTTTGAGTGCCGTCAGGGCGCGGCCGGCACTGTGCTCTGGAACGAAGGAGATGAATCAAAGTTCGCCGTTTTCGTCATGTCCGGCCGTATCGAGGAAAAGAAGAATACCGAATTCGAAGGGCGGCAGATGGTGATCGGCGTCTACAGCGAAGGGTCGGTGATCGGTGAATTCAGCCTCATCGACGATCTTCCTCGAGCAGTAACCGCCGTCTGCTTGGAGGATGCTCAACTCTTGCTGATGCCCCGGGAAAATTTCGACCGCCTGCTGGTGGAGCATCCCGAACTCGGTCTCCGTTTTCTCAAGGGAGTCCTTCTGACCCTGTCCATTCGCCTGCGTAAATCCTTCGAACGGCTGGTGGCTATCTTCTGATCTCGCTTGGCGAGGTTTCCGTTTCAGGTCCATTGTTGCCGGTGGGTTTCCTGCCTTACGGCGAGTGAACCCGTCGTCGCGACCCCGGCCGTGCCCCGGGTCCATGGATGCCGGGCCGACACGGATCACATCGAATCCCCACCGAGGGCGGCCGCAAGGCCGCCTTTTTTATTTCCGGATGCGGCCCAGGGAACAGAGGATGCCAAGCAGGCAGAGGGCGCAGAAGGTCAGCAGGGCGCAGGTCATGCTACGCAAAAAGGCGTCCTGGGTGGCGGCGGTGACCGGGGCTCCGGCCATGAGCACCGAGAAGATCACGGTGATGATGGTCATGCTCGTCATCATTCCCAGGGTGCGCATGGTCGCACTCAGTCCCGAGGCGACGCCGAGATGGCGGGGCGCCACGCTGCCCATGATGACGCTGGTGTTGGGGGAAGAGAAGAGGGCGAAACCGAGGCCGAGCAGGGCGAGCATGGCCATGATCAATGCGAGTGGACTTCCGGTGTCGAGGGTCGCGGCGATGCCGAGGCCCACGGCGCACAGTCCCATTCCCAATGTCGCCACCTGGGAGGCGGGATAGCGGTCGGCGAGTTTGCCGCACAGGGGAGAAAAAAACGTCTGCATGATCGGCTGGATGATGAGGATGGTGCCGGCCTGATGGGCGTTCATCCCCTTGACGTACTGAAGATAGAGACTCATGAAAAAGGTGAGGCCAAAGGTCGCCGCGTAATTGAGCAGAGCCGCCAGGTTGGAGAGGGCAAAGATCCGGTTCTCGCGCAGCAGGGCCACATTCAAAAGGGGGTGCACGGTGCGGCTTTCCAGCCGTAGAAAGTGAAAGAGTCCGAGCACGCCGCCGGCGGCCAGGCCCCAGGCCCAGCGGCCTTGGTCGAGTTGGGAGGCGCCGACGATGAGCAGCAGGATCGCCGCCGCGTAGACCAGGCTGCCGCGCAGGTCGAAGGGTTCTCCCGCGGCGTCGGCCCAGTCGCCGCGCAGTTTGCGGCGGGAAACGAAGAAGGTGATCAGGCCCAAAGGGATACAGAGGTAGAAGAGCCAGCGCCAACCGAAATGGGTAACGAGATAGCCGCCGATAAACGGTCCGCAGGAGATGCCGGCGTAGACGCTGGCCACGGAAATGCCCAGCGCCTTGCCCCGCTCTTGGGCGGGAAAGACCGAGACGACGATGGCGTTGGTGGTGGCCATGACCATCGCCCCGCCCATCCCCTGCAAAAGGCGCAGGGCGATCATCGCCTCCACCGACCAGGACAGGGAGAGGAGTCCGCCGGCCAAAGTGAAGACGAGAATCCCGATTTCGAAGAGGCGTTTGCGCCCGTGGATATCACCCAGGCGGCCCATGGCCAGCAGAAAGATCGAGGCGGAAAGGACATAGGCGGTTTCGATCAGCCCCAGTTGCCGGGCGCTAGCGGCGAATTCCCGGCCGATGGCGGGCAGGGCGATCCCGACCGCCGACATCATGAAGGGCATGAGGAAATGGGCCGTGCAGACGACGAAGAGGGTGGCGCGACGGGAAATCGGAGAGGTCATGAAAATCCGTTTGGGGAGGGGAAAACGCCCGCCTGGATTACGGATGTGGCGGGAAAAAATGGCGAGGAGGGCGATGACGGGCGGCTTTTACCTTTCCGGAACGAACTCCAGGGCTGCCGAATTGATGCAGTAGCGCTTGCCCGTCGGCTTCGGGCCGTCGTCGAAGACGTGACCGAGATGGGCGTCACAGCGGGCGCAGAGCACCTCGGTGCGGCGCATTAGAAAGTAGTTGTCCGGGGCGGTGGCGATATTTTTCGCGGCGATGGGGGCGGTGAAGCTCGGCCAGCCGGTCCCCGAGTCGAACTTGTCCTCGGAACGGAAGAGGTCGAGGCCGCAGCAGACGCAGGTATAGATGCCCGTTGCGTGGTTGTTCCACAGGTGGCCTGTGAAGGCCTTTTCCGTTCCCGCTTCGCGGGTGACGTGGTACTGGAGCGGGGTCAGCTGCTCACGCCATTCAGCGTTGGATTTGCTGATTTTTTCCGTCATAACGTAGGTTTCCTCGGACGCAGAAAAGATTTCTATCGATTGCGCCGCCGCCGGGTGCGCGCCCGCCAGCAGCAGAACAAGCCAGAGGATCTGAGGCATGCGACCTCCACGCGGCTCTCAGCCGAGAATCAGATTGGGCAGTTCGTCCGTATCGTCCACTTTTTTCGGGAAATGGGTCTGAAGCAGATCGCCGCAACGGCCGATGGCAACGCATAGGGCCTCGCAGGTGCGGCTAGAGCGGATACCTTCGGTGACGATATGGACGATTTCGTCCCAGGTCTCTTTTGGCACCCGGTTGTTGATTCCCCGGTCGGCGAGGACGAAGACCCGGTGCTCGAAGAGAGAGACGAGGATCAAAATGCCGGTTTCGTCCCGGGTATGATGCAAGCCCTGCTCGATGAAGGAGACCAGGGCCTTTTCTTCCACTTCGGCGGCGATTTCGGTGGGATGGATCAGTCGCCGCTTGAGCTCGGGAAGGTGGCGGAGCAGGCATCTGAACGGGAAGAACGCCAAGAGGAAGAGGGGGAGGAAGACCCACACCGACGAACCGCCGAAGGCCCAGCTTAGGGTGACCGCTGTGGCCAGGGCGAAAAACCCGGCGCCGACCAGTTCGGCCTGGGGATAATCGTAGGATTCGTCCACTACCAGCGGCACGATCTCACCGCTGGTGCGGTTCTCGGCGTCGCGCACCGCTGCTTCGATGAGCTGTTTTTCGGCGTCGTTGAAAATCGTTTGAGCGGTCAGTCTGGTCATGAAAAAACCTTTTTAAAAGCGGCTCTTGCCCCTTCGCTTCGCTCACTAAAGCACGCAGAGAGCGCGGAGAAAAAGCAAAGAGGGTGATTTTGTCTTTTCTCTGTGGCCTGCGAACTCTAGCGACTGCAAGAGCGGGCGCGAGTCCGAAGTTGATGCTGTCACCAGCTGCCCGACGATCCGCCGCCGCCGAAGCCGCCGCCGCCGAAGCCACCGAAGCCGCCACCGCTGCTGCTGCTGCCGCCGAAGGGCGGACCACCGATCCAGAAACCACCCCGACGCCGGTGACTGGACGGGCCGCCAAGCAGCATCAGGCCGGGACCGAGAAAGAGGAGCAAGGCAAGAATCCCCCAGGGGTTGTCCTCTTTTTTTTGGCCGGTACGCCCGGTCCCCTGATATTCGCCCCGCACCGCCTCGGCCATGGAGGCAACCCCGGCGAGTATCCCGCCGTCGAAATCCCCCTGCTTGAAGCGCGGGGTGATTTCATAATCGATGATGCGCCCGGCCAGCAGGTCGGTGAGCCGTCCTTCCAGGCCGTAGCCGACCTCGATGCGCACCTTGCGCTCGGCCTTGGCCACCAGCAGCAGGGCGCCGTTATCCTTTTCTTTCTGGCCGATGCCCCAAGTTTCCGCCACCTTGATGGCATAACTTTCCAAGGCGTCGTCTTCGAGAGAGGGAATGGTCAGGACAGCGAGCTGGGTCGAGTCGCTCTTCTCGAAGTTTTCGAGAAACTGTTCGAGCTTGAGCCGAGTGCCGGGGGAGAGGAGGCCAGCGCGGTCGACCACATATCCGGTCGCCGGCGGCACGTCGAGGGCGACCGTCGGCAGGGGAAGCAACAGCAGCGCTACCACCGCCGGCAGTATTTTAGACAACCAAGCCATCGGCTAGAACTGCACCTTGGGGGCGACAGCGGCGCCGGCTTCGGCTTTGAAAGGCTCCTTGCGGTCGAGCTTGAGCAACCAGTTGTTGGTCAGGCTGTTGGGGAAAGTACGGATTGAGGTGTTGAAGACCTGCACCGTTTCGTTGAAGCGTTGGCGGGCGACGTTGATGCGGTTTTCTGTCCCTTCAAGCTGGTGTTGCAGGTCGAGGAAATTCTGGTTGGCCTTCAGGTCGGGATAGTTCTCGGCCACCACCAAAAGCCGGGAGAGGGCGCCGGAAAGTTCCCCCTGGGCGGCCTGGAAGTTCTGGATGGCGTTGGGGTCGGCGAGATCCTTGGCGCTGAGATTGATTTGTCCGACTTTGGCCCGGGCCTCGGTGATTGCCTGCAGGGTCTCTTTTTCGTGGGCGGCGTAGGCCTTGACCACCTCGACCAGGTTGGGAATGAGATCGGCGCGGCGCTGGTAGGTGGCCTCGACGTCGGCCCAGGCGGCGAAGACCGCCTCCTCGTTCTCCTGAATCTGATTGTAGCCGCAGCCGGAGAGGGCGGGCAGGGTGATCAGCGTGGCGAGCAGCAGCGGAAGAAAACGTTTGAACATGGGACGGACTCCTTATCGATAGGGAACAAATGATGAAAATCGCAACGGTTGCACTATAGTCATCGAGCGCCGGATTGTAAAGGGCGCCGGCCGCCGGTTGATGAGAAGGCCGCCTGCGTGATCTGACTGCGCGGCGGCCTTCCCTGGTTCTGATTTATCCTTTCCCTGTTCGGAGAACGGCCGCTCAGGTCGGTTGCAGACCGATCATCTCTTCGATGCGTCCGGTGGTCTGCGGATCGAGACGCAGCCCCGAAGCCAGCTGATTCAGATACATCTTTTCCGCCGGGGTATCGACCTCGATCGCCATGAGCGAGGCGGCATAAATTTCGGCGGCGACTTCCGGTTGTCCTCCGGCTGCGGCGATGAGATGATCGGTGCGCATGGGGGCCTGCATCTCCGCCCGCACATAGTTGAGGGCTTCCTCATCCGCCCCCATCTCCTGCAACTTGCCGACGATTCGCTGGATTTCCTCGCGGTCGATCGAACCGTCCGACTTGGCCGCGTTGATCATCGCCTGCAACACCAGTTCCGCCTGCTGCTCCAGGGCGCGCTGGTCGGACTCGGTTTGCGGCTCCGTCAATCCCAGGGGGACCTTGCCGCTCTCCTGACCGCTGCCTTGCAGAGCCTTGAAGGCCATCGCTCCGAGCAGGGCCATGACGCCGCCGCCGAGGGCGCTGCGCATGGACCGGCCGCCACCGCCGAGAACGGCGCCGGCCAAGGCCCCGAGCCCGCCGAGGGCCAGGTTCCGATTGCCCCCTGTCATCCGGCCGGCCTGGCCCAGAACGTCGCCGAGCATGCCGCCAAGGCCTCCCCCTCCTTTGCCGCCCAGGGCGCCGGAGAGCAGATCCCCCAAACCGCCCGCACCGCTTCCGCCACTCTGACCGCCGAGCATGCCGCTGAGGCTTTCGAGGAGGCCGCCGTCTTGTCCGCCCATGGCGTTTTGCAGGCGGCGGTTGGTCGAGGGGGCCATGCCGGCCTGCATCAGGCCGCCTAACAGATCCGTGATATTCATGGCTTATCCTTTCCTGTCGGCGCGCGAACTAGCGCCCGGGTTTGCCGATGAATTGATAGATAAGCGCGCCCAGGATCGCCCCGACGATGGGCGCAATCCAGAATAGCCACAATTGCGCCAGCGCCCAGTCGCCGACGAAGAGGGCGACGCCGGTGCTGCGCGCCGGGTTGACCGAGGTGTTGGTGACCGGGATGCTGATCAGGTGGATCAGGGTCAGCCCCAGACCGATGGCCAGCGGCGCGAAGCCCTGCGGGGCGCGCTCATCCGTGGCACCGAGGATGATGAGAAGAAACATCATGGTCATGACCACTTCCGTGATCAGCGCCGCCAGGAGGGAATAGCCCCCGGGGGAGTGCTCGCCGTAGCCGTTGGAGGCGAACCCCGCCGCAACGTCGAAACCGACCTTGCCGCTGGCGATGAGGTAGAGAATGCCGCCGGCGACTACCGCCCCCAGAACCTGGGCGACGATATAGGGCATGAGCTGATTCGCCGGGAAGCGGCCGCTGGCCCAGAGGCCGACGGAGACCGCCGGATTGAGATGGCAGCCGGAAATATGGCCGATGGCATAGGCCATGGTCAGGACGGTCAGGCCGAAGGCCAGGGCAACACCGAGCAGGCCGATGCCGACCTCGGGAAAGGCGGCGGCGAGAACCGCGCTGCCGCAGCCGCCGAGAACGAGCCAGAACGTACCGAAAAATTCCGCTCCATACGCTTTCATGATTTCCTCCATTTCGCTGTTCAAAAATCACGAATAATAAACGTGGCGAAATGCCGCAAGAAACATCACGAGTATGGTTCGAAATTGGGAGATTGCAAGTCGATGGTGAGAGAAACTTCGCCGGGATTCGTCAGGGTCTGACCAGCCGCACCCGGCTGCCGGCACGGTCGGCGATGACGTCGAGGCGCAGGGGCATCTGTTCTTTGAGTTCGGCGACGTGGGAGATGATGCCGATCATGCGGCCGGTGGCCTGCAGGTCGATCAGGGTGCGGATCGCCAGATCCAGCGACTCGGCATCAAGGCTGCCGAACCCCTCGTCGATAAAGAGGGTGTCGAGGCGGATGCCGCCGGCGTAGGCCTGGACCACATCCGACAGCCCCAGGGCGAGGGCGAGAGCGGCCAGGAAACTCTCGCCTCCGGAAAGGGTCGCTACCGGCCGAGTCTTGCCGGTGTAGGCGTCCTCCACATCCAGTTCCAACCCTGAGGCCTTGTTCCCCTTGGCGCGGTCTTCCTTGCGCAGCAGCTGATAGCGCCCCTTGCTCATGAGCTGGAGGCGATGACTCGCTTCGATCAGCACGTCATCGAGCAGGACCCCGAGAACGAAGCGTTGCAGACTGATCTTGTCGCCGGTTTGGCCGTTGGCCACGTCGCTCAGGGTGCCGACCACGGCATACCGGCGGTCGAGTTCGGCCATCTCGGCGGCGGTTTTGTCGAGTTTTTTGCGGGTGTCGCGCAGCAGACTCAGGCGTTTGTCGAGGCTGCTCCATGTTTCGGTGGTCGTATCCTTCGCCTTTTTCGCGGCTGCCGTTGTGGCCACGAGCGCGGCGAGATCAGGGCGTGCTACTCCCTGAAGCTGCTCGCTCAGCTGCTTGTGGGCGCCGGTCAACTGCTCCAACTTCTTCTCGAAGGCTTTCTCCTCCACTTTTCGTTGCTGCAGTTCCTCGTCATCGAGGAGGGCGGAGCGGTAGGTCGTTTCATCGGCGAAGGAACTTGATCTTAGGGCATTGGAGGCAGATTGCTGCGCCACGGTGAGAGCGGTTTCGGCTTTTTGTCGTTGTGCTGCGGCGGCATCACCGGCCGTCCTGGCGGCGGTCAGGGCATTGGTTGCCTGCTGGAAACAGGTTTCGAGCCGTTCGATTTTCTTCTCGATCTGAGTAGCGGTTGCCGCGGTCTTGGCGATGGCGCCGTCGAGGGTTCCCCGTTCGCGATAGTCCTCCGGGAGTTCCTGTTCGGCACTCTCCACCTGCGCCTGCGCCGCCGCTGCGTAGCTCCGCGCCGATTCCCGCTCGGTACGCAGCGTTTCAGCGTCGAGGTGCTGAATCCGTTCGCGGTCGGGGAGAGAGAAGGCCAGGTTCTTGGCCTCTTCCTGCATGGCGCGAATCTCTTCCTTCAATCGGTCGAGGGTGACGTCGGTGGTGACGAACTCCTGCAGGCTCTTCGCCTCACGTTCGAGGTCGCGCAGCCGCTCCTGTTTTTTCGTTTTCTGCTGCCTGGCTTCTTCTAATCTTTCTGTCGCCAGCCGCACCGCTTCGCGGGCCTGTTCCACCTGCTGTTGATTGGGGAGATCCCGGTCGGTATGGGCCGGGGTCGGATGTTCGATGCTGCCGCAGACGGGGCAGGGGGCACCCTCCTGCAACTCGCGGGCGAGGATGGCGGCCTGCCCCTGGTGCCAGGCGAGTTCAAGGCGTTTGGCGAGTTTTTCTCGCTCCTGGTGTTCACGGCGCCGGGTCTCTTCCTGTTCCTCCGCCTTGGCGAGGATCCCTTGCTGCTGCTCGACTTCCAGTTTTTTCTTTTCGAGGTTGTGGAGGGCGAGGTAGCGGTCGGCGAGCTGTTTGAACTGCAGCACCAACTGGGTCTGTTTCGCTGCACGGTCGGCTGCCTCTTTTTGGGTGCGGGCTTTTGCCAGTCTTTCGACCCGCTCGTGATATCCCTTCAGGCGGGTGAGTTCCTCGTTCGCCTGTTTCTGTTCGATCTGTAGTTGAGCGGTCTCCTTGCGGTTTTCGGTCGCCTCATCCAGCGCTTTCCGGGCGGAAGCAAGGTGTTTGGTCGCTTCATCGGCTTCGCTTTTCGCCTGTGCCAGATCCTTTTCGCAGCGATTGCGGTCGGCAAAGAGGGGGGCAAGTTTGGCGGCCCGTTCGGCGTTGGCGATCTGGGCGCGGATGGCATCGATCCGGGGTCGATTTTCTTCGCACTGCTTGAGCTCCGCTGCCGTTTTATCCCACCGGACAAAATTTTGTTCGAGCGCCTGCCCCTGGGTCAGCGCCTTCTCTGCCGCGGAGAGTGCTGTTTCTTTGGCCTCTTGCTCTTTCCGGGCTGTCGTACAAGCCGGCTCGCAGGATGTCAATTCCGTTTCGAGTTGTTCGATGCTCTCCAACTCGGCTCCGCTCAGAATCCCCGCCTGCAGAATCCGCTGTTCCTCCCGCTCCCGACGGATCTCGGCGGCCTGGGTTTTAAGACTCTCCTCCAGCCGGCGGTAGATACGGGTTTGGAAGAGTTGGCTGAATATCTTCTCGCGCTCGTTGGAATCGGCCAGCAGCAACTGGCGAAATTTCCCCTGGGGCAGCACCATGACCTGGCGGAACTGGTCGACGGAGAGGCCGGTCAGTCCCTCGATCTCCCGCGTCGCTTCGCTGACCTTGGCGGCGACGATGAGCCGTTCGCCGCCGCCCGCCAAAAGTTCTACCAGTTGCGCCTCGGGATTCTGGGTGGTGGTCCCTTCCCCCTTGGCCTTGGGGCGTTGCTGCTCCGGCACCCGGCGGATGCGGAAGCGATGGCCGCCCAGTTCGAACTCGAAGCTGACCTCGGTGAGGGTATCAGTGGCGGCGAGGTCGCAGCGCATCTGTGCCCCCTCCCGCTCGTCGCCGGTGGTCTTGCCGTAAAGGGCGAAGCTGATGGCGTCGAGAAGGGTGGTCTTGCCCGCGCCGGTGGGGCCGTTGATGAGAAAGAGGGGGTTGTCCCCGAAGTCGGAAAAGCGGATCGTTTCGCTGCCGGGAAAGGGGCCGAAGGCGCTCAGGGTCAGGGTCAGGGGACGCATCTCAGAACTCCTCCCGGTGCAGACTGTCGAGCACGTCGGCGACGACGCGGCGCTGCTCTTCGCTCGGAGGGTCTCCCGTCACCTGCGCGAAGAAATCCTCGAACATGGCCAACTCCCCCTGTTTCAGGCGGTCGCGGTTGACCTGTACTCGTTCCGTGCCCGCCATCAGGCCGGGACGTTCCAGATGCAGCACGTTGGGGTAGACCGCGCGCAGCTTGCCCATGGGGTCGAGAATGGCATGGCGGTCGGTGAGGCGCACCAGCAGGTAATCCTCTTTTCCGGGATCGTTTCCCCCTGCCGCGAGCAGTTCGGTGAGGCTTCCTTCGAGACAGCGCATGTCGTGGCGAGGCGTCAGGGGGATGAGTTCGATGGCGGCCTTGCCGTCTGCATTGAGTTCGACCAGGGTCACCGATTTGCGCTGGCGTGCCTCGGAGAAGGAATATTTGAGGGGTGAGCCGGAATAGCGGATATGCTCGGCGCCGCGCCATTGAGGGCCGTGCAGATGACCGAGGGCGGCGTAGCTGAAATTTCGGAAATGCTCCGGTGAAACGGCATCGGCACCGCCGAGGGACAGGGGGCGTTCCGACTCGGAAGGCTCGCTTCCGTCGAGAAAGCAGTGGGCGAGAACCACGCAGGGACGGGTGGGGCCGTTGTCCTGGCGCACCCGGCTGAGCAGGTAGGCCAAGGCGCTGTCGTGATCGGTGACCTCGACGCCGTGAACCTCCCGCACCGTTGCCGGGTCGGCATAAGGGATGGGGTAGAAGGCCACTTCGCCAAGCAGGATCGGGCGTGGCACACTCCACAGCGGCCCGGCTACATGCAGCCCGGCGCCGGCCAGCTGACGGGCGGCAAAGCCCAGGCGTCGGGGACCGTCGTGGTTGCCGGCGAGAAGGATCATCGGCACCTTGAGCTCGGCGCAGATGCGATGGATGATGTCGTCGAGCAGTTCCACCGCCCCGGCCGGCGGCACCGAACGGTCGTAGATGTCGCCGGCGACCAGCACCACGTCGACCTTGCGGTTGCGGACGATGGCGACGATCTGATCGAGAATGTGACGTTGATCGTCGAGCAGAGAAAGGTTGTGAAACTGGCGGCCGAGGTGCCAGTCGGAGGTGTGCAGGATGCGCATGGTTGGTCCTTGAAAAGAGTCGGGGCAGAGAATAGCAGGGGGAGTGGAAGGGGTAAAGGAAAAGCCGCGTTTCCCGTGGAGCGGTCCGGTCAGGTCCGGCGGCCAAGCGCTCCTTGCATGAGTTGCCGGGGATGGTATAAATTCATGAAGATTCTTTCTCTTCGCGCCCACTGGATTGCCCGTCGATGAAGGGCGTTTCATTGAACCTCGGAGTTGTTTTTATGACATGCCGATGCCTTGCTCTTGCCAGCGCCTTAGTCGCCATCCTGTTACTGCTGGGCGGCTGTATCGGCCGCATGAGCAACGATCTCTCCCGGGCGGTCCTCGATCATCCCGATCCCCAGACCGTGCGCCAGGGGATCCCCGCCTATCTGCTGCTGCTCGACAGCCTGCTGCTGGACGATCCGACGGATAAAAAACTGCTTTCTTCCGCTGCTTCCCTTTATGCGCTGAACAGTTCCCTGACGGGGGCTGACCCCGTTCAGCGGCGCCGGCAGGCGGAACGCGCGTGGGTGTACGGCAGGCGGCTGGTCGAAGTCCGGGACGCCGAGCCCTTATGGGAACGGGCGGCGGACGATTTCGCCTCGGCGCTCACCCGCTTTGGAAAGCGGGATGTGCCCCGTCTGTATGCCTTCGGCGTCGCCTGGCTGGCACGCTTGCAGGCAGGTGAGGGCGATCCTGTGGCGCTCGCTGATCTGCCCAAGGTCGAGGCGCTCTTTGCGCGTCTGGTGGAACTGGATGAGGGTTACCAACAGGGCGCTCCGCAGCTCTACCTCGGCATTCTGCGCTTGCTGCGGCCACCGGCTCTGGGCGGCGCGCCCGAGCAGGGCCGCGCCCATCTGGAACGGGCTATGGAACTTTCCGGCGGGCGCTATCTGGCGGCCAAGGTCGAGCTGGCCCGACGCTACGCGCGCATGTTCTACGACCGCGAACTGCATGACCGGCTGCTTTTAGAGGTGCTGGCCGCCGACCCGGTCGCCGAGGGGCTGACCCTGTTCAACGTGCTGGCGCAGGAGGAAGCCCGTGCCCTGCTGGCATCGGCGGACGATTATTTCTGATCGGGACGGTAAAGGGCGAGGCAGCGCCTCGCCCCTGCGCCAAATTCACCGTAATCGCCGGGTTCCCGGCGGGGAGTTCATTATGCGTTATCTTCTAATTATATGTCTGACTCTGTTCTTGGCCGCGCCTGTGTCGGCGGTGACAATCAAGCTGGGGACCCTGGCGCCGGAAGGCTCGGCGTGGATGAACGAGATGCGCCGGGGCGCGGCGGAGATCAAGGAGCGCACCGCCGGGAGGGTGGAGGTCAAGCTCTATGGCGGCGGGGTGATGGGTAACGAAAAGGGCATGCTGCGTAAAATCCGCATTGGCCAGTTGCAGGGCGGGGCCTTCACCGGCGGCGGTCTCGCCGAGGTCTATCCGGATATGAGCCTGTACGGCCTGCCCCTCCTCTTCGACTCCCTGGACGAGGTCGACGCGGTGCGCGCGGAATTCGACCCGCTGCTGGGTAAGGGTCTGGAAAGACGAGGTTTCGTCAGCTTCGGTTTCGCCGAAGGGGGGTTTGCCCTGCTCATGGGGAACCGTCCCATCGCCCGGCTTGACGATCTGAAGGGGCAGAAGCTCTGGGTGCCGGAGGGGGATGCCGTGACCTCGGCGGTCATGGAGGAACTTGGCCTTTCCCCCATCTCGTTGCCGATCAGCGACGTGCTCACCGGTTTACAGACCTCGTTGGTGCATATCGTCGGCGTCTCTCCCATCGGGGCCCTGGCTTTTCAGTGGCACACCAGGGTCAAGTACGTTACCGAGGCGCCCATGGCCTATCTTTGCGCGGTGCTGATCATCGACCGCAAGGCTTACGACAAGATCGCGGAGGCTGATCGGCAGGTGGTGCGCGAGGTGATGGAAGGGGTTTATCGGGGCTTCAACCAACAGAACCGGGCGGACGAGGCGGCGGCCGTCGCCACCCTGCGCAAGCAGGGGCTGAGTTTCGTGACGCCCCAGCCCGGCGAGGTGGCGCTCATGCGCGAGCGGGCGCAATCAGCCATCGTCCGGCTCGGCACCCAGGGCGCTTTTTCGCCGGAACTCTATGCGAGGATCGTCGCGCTGCTGAAGGAGCGCCGGAGCGGCAACCGGCCATGAATCGGTTGCTGACGGGATTGGAAAATCTGGTTTTATGCGCGCTCTTGCTGGTGATGGTAGCGCTGGCGGTCTGGCAGATCGTCGCCCGTAACCTCTTCGGCGGCGGCTTTCTCTGGGCCGATGAGTTCCTGAAGCTGTTGCTGCTCTGGCTTGGGTTGGCGGGGGCGGTGGTCGCCAGCGGCGAGGGAAAGCATATCAAGATCGATGTCCTTTCCCGTTTTTTGCCGGAGCGCTTCGCGGCACCGGCGGAACTTGTCACCGCTCTCTTTACCGCGGCCGTTTGCGCCCTTTGCGCCTGGCACGCCGGGCGTTTCGTGCTGATGGAGCGGGAATCTGAGTCGATCCTGCTTGGCAACCCCCCGGCCTGGATTTTCGAGGCCGCCATCCCCCTGGCCTTCGGCCTGATCGCCTGGCGTTATCTGGTCGTTGCCGCTCGCCGCCTGCGGGGACTTTTCGCTAAGGCGCCGCCATGCTCCTGATCGCTCTCGGTCTGCTCCTCCTCGCCCTGTTCGGCGCGCCGCTCTTCGCCATCATCGCCGCTGGCGCCCTGCTCGGCTACCAGCGGGCCGAGATCGACCTCGCCGCCTTGGCTGTGGAGGTCTTTCGCCTCGCCGAGATGCCGGTGCTGCTCGCCATTCCTCTCTTCACCCTGGCCGGCTACCTGCTCGGCGAAAGCGGAGCGCCCCGTCGTCTGGTCAATCTCACCCGCGCCCTTTTCGGTTGGCTCCCCGGCAGCCTCGCCGCCGTCGCCCTAGTCGCCTGCGCCTTTTTCACTGCCTTCACCGGCGCCTCGGGAGTGACCATCGTCGCCCTCGGCGCGCTCCTCTACCCGGCCTTGCAGCAGGCGGGGTACGATGAACGCTTTAATCTCGGTCTGATCACCACCTCGGGGAGTCTTGGCCTGCTCTTCGCGCCGTCCCTGCCCCTCATTCTCTACGGCATTGTTGCCCAGCAGACCGAGGTCGGTCGGGGAGTCGGCATCGACCGGCTCTTTGTTGCCGGTCTTTTGCCCGGTCTGCTGATGTTGGCACTGCTGCTTGTCTACGCCTTCCGGCACAGTTTCCGTTTGCCCCGGGACAACGCAGCCTCTGTCGGGCCGGGTCGGGCGCTTCTGGATGCGGCCTGGGAACTTCCGCTCCCCTTCATCGTGCTCGGGGGGATCTACAGCGGCTATTTCGCTGTCTCCGAGGCGGCGGCCGTTACCGCTCTCTACGTGCTGGTGGTCGAGGTCGTCGTCCTGCGCGAGATCAAAGTGACGCAGCTGCCGGGGGTCGTCCGCGAGGCAATGGTCATGGTCGGCGGCATCCTCATCATCCTCGGCGTCTCCCTCGCCTCGACCAACGTCCTCATCGACGCCGGGGTGCCGGAACGCCTTTTCGACTGGGTGCAGGCCCACGTCTCCAGCCGCCTGACCTTCCTCCTTTGGCTCAACCTCTTTCTACTGCTGCTCGGTTGCCTGCTCGATATCTTCTCGGCGCTGGTGCTGGTGGTGCCGCTGATTTTGCCGGTGGCGGTCGGTTTCAATGTCGATCCCCTGCACCTGGGGATCATCTTCCTTGCCAACATGCAGATCGGCTACCTCACCCCGCCCGTCGGCCTCAACCTCTTCATCGCCAGCTACCGTTTCGACCAGCCGATCCTCACCCTCTATCGCGCCACCTTGCCGTTTCTGTTCATACTCCTCTTCTGTGTCCTGCTCATCACCTACTGGCCCTGGCTGAGTCTGGGATTGGTGGGAGGATGATGGAAAACGGAGATTGAACTGTATGAAAGCTAAAGACTTCGATCAGGCATTCGACAATGGCGAGGATATAACCAGTCAGCTCGATCTTGCCAAGGCACGGTGGCCGGCACAGGAACAGAAGCGGGTCAACGTCAATTTTCCTCTGTGGATGATCCATCAGTTGGATAAAGAGGCCAAGCGCCTCGGTGTGCCGAGGCAGTCGATCATCAAGATATGGGTCGCCGAACGGCTCAAGCAAGCTTCCTGATATCGTTTCACCCTACCCGGATGCCGAAGCGGCTGACGCGGCTGGCATTCAGACGACTTTCCCGGCCGATGATCTTCAGCGCCTCGGCCGCGTTTTCGGAAACCCGTCGTTGGTTGGCCGTGCCGGTTCCCCGGCGGCTGAATTCCAGGCAGAAATCGATGGCGCGGGTGAGTTCCGGACCTTTGAGCTCCTTGAATAGGCTCACGTATTCTTGCACCTCGGCTTTGCCCATCCGTTCCTCTTCCTCTTCGCCCCCCCTGCCGTCGACCAGTCTGGCGCAAATTTCCCTGAGAGGATCTCCCGCCCGCATCTCCCGCAGTTGCCGGGTAAACTTTTCCACCACTTCGGCATCCTTGATCTCGGCGGGAACGATGGAAAGGCTTTGCGAGAAGATAGTCGGTTCGTCCCGGCGTATGTCGATATAAAGATCGATGAGCTTCGTGGCGACGGTGTTTTTCCCCAGATGCCGCAGCAGGCGGACGGTGCCGTCGAGATGCGCCGGGCTGATATGACGGGCGTTGTCCTTGAAACTTTCCGAGAGGCATTTGATGACCTCCTGGCTGTCATCGTCGAAGGAGTCATAAAACCGGCGCCAGGCCTCCTGAAAGGAATATGCCGAGTCGGCGGCCTGGATCTTCTGCTGGAGTAACGCCGCTTGCGCTTGGATGCCGGTTTCATCCACATAGCCGTATTCGACGAGACGGGCAATCGGGCGGTCGAATTCATCCATAGAAAAATTATCGTAGTGACGCAGGATCGAGCACCAGTGGAGTTGCTGCGTGGAAAGGGGTTCTTCATTCAGGTCGTCGAAGTTGCTGGTCCGTCCCAGGACAAAGTTGTAATGGGGCGCGTCGCTCGACTGGCTGTAAAAACACCAGGTCAGCAGGGTCAGGGTTTTTAAGGCTTTTTTCAGGACGGCGTCATCGTAACATAGGCGTACTTTTCCGGAGCGAGCCGGTTGCGGTTTTTCGCCTCGACCAGGTAGGTGTTCCAGGCGTAGGTCTTGCCCACCCCCCCCAGGCCCCTTTGATGGAAATGACTTCCGGCGTCTGGCTTGACAGAAACCGGTTGATTTGCTGCTTGATGAGCGTGATCGACATAGGCCCTCGTTTCGGGGGGAGCAAGGCATAGGGTTGGTTTGTGATTGCCAGGGCGGCATTTCAGTCTTCCTGAGAATAAAGGTTCGATGAGGTGACGGGATTTGTCAACGGCGGAGCATTGACAAATCCCCGTCTCGCCGCCACAATCGGGACCTTCAGGCGTCTTACGACGCCGGTGATCCCCATCTCCCGCGAGGCGCCCATGAATCCCGCTCAACTTTTTTGCATCGATCTCGACCAGCCGACCTTGCCTGGCTTTCGCCAATTCATCAGCTCTTGGTGCTATCGGGGGGACGATTTCACCCTGATGGTCGATCCCGGCCCGCTTTCGACCATCTCCCATCTGGTGACGGAATTGCGCCGCCACGGTGTCGAACGGATCGATTACGTTCTGCTGACCCACATCCACATCGATCATGCCGGCGGCACCGGCGAACTGCTCAAGGCCTTTCCCGAGGCCTTCGTCATTTGCCACCCCGAAGGCGTGCGCCATATGGTTGCGCCGGAAAAACTCTGGCAGGGCTCCCTCAAGGTTCTGGGCAAAACCGCTGAGGCCTATGGGGAGATTGTGGCGGTGCCGGCGGACAGAATCGGTTTTCAGGAGAGGGTTGGCGCCACCGGCGTGCGCGCCTTTCTCACCCCCGGCCACGCCCAGCACCATCTCTGCTATCTGCTCGATGACCTGCTCTTTGGTGGAGAAGTGGCGGGGGTGCGGAACCCGGTGCCGGAGGGAATCTGCATGCGCCCAGCGACGCCGCCCAAGTTTCTGCTCAACACGGCTCTCGACTCCATTGAGCGGATGCTCGCCCTCCACCCCCGGTATCTGGTCTTTGGTCATTACGGCATGGTCGACAGCGCTGCGGAGCATCTGCGCATTGCCCAAGGCCAGCTCAAGCTGTGGGTGCGCGCCGTGGCGAAGACCGCTCACCTCAAGGAGAGTTGGCGGGAAGAGGCCTGCTATCAGTGGCTGCTTGAAGCCGACGAACATTTCCGTCGTATCAACCAGCTTCCCGCCGACATCCTTCACCGGGAGCGGATGTTTTTCGGCAACACCTATCGCGGTATGCTCGAATATGTCGAGAGCTTGCCCGAAGAGGAGCGGCGGAAGCTGGCGGCGGAATAGGGGGGGCGGTGTCCTCAGCGCTTGGGGATGTTCGGGTCCGAGTCGCGCCGGAAAAAGCTGGTCAGGTCGAAACCGAAGTAGCGCAGGCAGGCGAGCAGCAGGGCGACGGCGCCGGCTTCGTCAAGGTTGCCGATGTAGGGGATGTTGTCGGGGATCAGCTCGAAAATGCCCGCGCCGGGATTGAGCAGATAGAGCAGGGCGAGCAGGCCCGTGGCGATGACGACGATTTTTTTCATAAAGTCCTCGTTTCGGGGGATGGAAAGATCTGTCCCATAGTATAGCCGATTCGAGATCAATGAGGGCAGTCGCCATGAAGCGGAAAAGGGAAGGAAGACCCTCTGCTCGCCGGGATGGCGGAACTGGCGAGGGAACTGGTGCACAACGGCATTGTCCGTGCCTGGTCGCGGGGGGATCGCAGTCCGGTCAACCGGGTCGAGGTTCGGGTGGATCAGGCCAAGCTCGAAGGGATTCGGCAAGAGGTCGAAGGGAGAGAGGGGATTTGCCGGGTGCTGGTCGAGGCCCGCTCGGGGACTCTGCGTCCCGGCGACGACCTGCTCTTTCTCATCGTCGCCGGCGACATTCGCGAAAACGTCAAACCGGCTCTGGCCCTGCTGCTCGACCGCATCAAGGCCGAATCCATTGGGAAATGCGAAAGTTTTTCAGTCGAGTGAGGGGGTGGGTGGGAAAGGGGGCACGATCCCGCCGTCCGCGCGCTCTCGGGGCAAGGTCAAAAAAGGCAGGTCGTTCCCTATCAGCAAAACGGCTTGCCTCTCAGCTCACGTCGAATGTTGCCGACCCCTTGAATGCGGGAGTTAAGGCATCAGCGCTTGGCGATAATCCAGACGGCATGAATGATACCGGGGATATACCCCAGCAGCGTCAAGAGAATGTTCAGCCAGAACGCTCCGCCGAAACCCACCTGCAGAAAAACACCAAGGGGCGGCAGGAGAATAGCAATCAGAATGCGAACCAGATCCATATTTTCCTCCTTAAGTTTTTTCCTTCGAAAAATCCAACAAAAAAATCAGACGCCGCCGGCATTGAGCAGTGCCCGAACCAAGGCAAAGCCCAGCGTGCCGACCACGATCGCAAAAACGGCCAGCACCGCACCGAGCCCCCAGGCGAAAAGGCGACTGGTTACCAGGGTTTCCCGAGGATGTTCCAGATAGTCATTCAGAAGAACCACGTTGCGTTGATTGGATTTCCAGACAAAATCAAAAATGTCTCCAAGCACGGGAACGGCCCCCACGAGAACATCGAGAGCAATATTGAAAGCCATCTTCAGCAGCACGGATTTTGGCACACCCATGTGCACCGCTTCTGAAATGACGATGCTGGAAATAAGGGCACCCATCGTATCGCCCGCGCCAGGGATAAGGCCAAGCAATCCGTCGAGACCCACGCGGGCATTGAACCCCGGAATCTTGATGGAACTGTCCAGATATCAGGCCAACCTCTCCAGCCGCTTTCGGGAAGTGCCTTGCGCGGTTTCGCCCTCGCCTCTTTTCATTTCCGACCTCGGTTTAGATAATAAAACGGCAACCGCCCAAAAACGTTGGTCCGAAGATTCCCTGATGATTAACTTTGATGCCACCGCAAAAAGAGAAGATCCGACAAATAGTTTAAATCATTAGATTATTTGCAATTTTTTTCTTGCGCCGGGACGTAATCTATGGTATATTCCTCAACAATTCCAATGCCTTGCGAGGG
>Ga0265295_1000892_pt1 | contig 56483 bp, 60 predicted proteins | sample Munlansysbiofilm_FD_192503 | JGI IMG/M metagenome (GOLD analysis project Ga0265295, IMG submission 192503) | Leachate microbial communities from a municipal landfill in Southern Ontario, Canada - Methane capture system biofilm | ecosystem: Engineered > Solid waste > Landfill > Unclassified ... | reverse complement strand
ACATTGCAGTTTTAGACTTTATTTGGCTCTTTTTTAGTCGAAAAGTGAATTTATACATCTGAATATTGAAAATATTCTTTAACTCGATTCTTTTTACTTATATTGGAGTTAGTTCTTTCACAGTCTCAACTGCTTTTGGAATATTTTTAGCTTCAAATATAGAAGGAAGAAATGTTTTAATGGATGGATTTGGTCTTATTGCTTTTGCTTCAGTTTTTCCAATGATTACAGTTATGACTTATAGTATAATCATAAATTTAATAAATAGTATAAAAGCTACATAGAAAGCTTTTATACTTCTATTTCGTACTTTTTATTAATTAATAGTGACTATAATAATTTAATTTTTTTAAGATATAATTTTTATTATTTATAAAAGAGGAGTTTTATGGCATCTATTGAATTTTATTTATTAATTACTGCTTTTTTGATGCTTTTAAGTGTTGTAGCTAGTAAGCTATCTAGTAATTTTGGAATACCTTCTTTATTTATATTTTTAGGGCTTGGAATGTTAGCTGGTTCAGATGGAATTTTAGGCATACATTTTGACAATGTAGAACTTGCTCAACATATTGGAACTTTAGCTCTTATTTTTATCTTATTTGGTGGTGGTTTAGATACAGCTTGGAAATCAATAAAACCTGTTTTAAAAGATGGATTGATTTTAGCAACAGTTGGAGTATTTTTAACAGCTTTTTTTGTTGCAATTTGTGTTTATTATATACTTGGATTTACTTTTTTGGAATCTTTACTTGTTGGAGCGATTATCTCTTCAACAGATGCAGCTGCAGTTTTTGCAATATTAAGAGCAAAAGGTATTTCTTTAAAAAAGAAACTTACTCCACTTTTAGAACTTGAATCAGGAAGTAATGATCCAATGGCAATCTTTTTAACAGTTGCTATATTACAAATTTTGATGTTACCTGAAAGCTCAAGTATAACAGAATGGATTTTGAGATTCTTTTTACAATTTATAATAGGTGGAGCTTTAGGTTATATTTTTGGAATATTATTACCTCCCATATTAAATAGAATACATTTGAGTTTTTATGGATTATATCCTGTATTTACTATTGGTTGGATTTTATTTTTATTTTCAAGTACATCACTATTAGAAGGAAATGGTTTTTTAGCTGTTTATTTAGCAGGTATTGTTGCAAATACAAAAGAGTTTGTACATAAAAAAAATCTAATTGGTTTCCATGAAGGTTTATCTTGGATTATGCAAATAACAGTCTTTTTAGCTCTTGGACTTTTAGTTTTCCCATCTGAACTCCCTGATATTGCCTTATCTGGTTTACTTATTGCTTTTTGTTTAATGTTTATAGCAAGACCAGCAGGGGTTTTTATAAGTACGATTTTCAGTTCTTTTACCATAAAAGAAAAAGCTTTTATTTCTTGGGTTGGTTTAAGAGGAGCTGTTCCAATTATTTTGGCAACATACCCATATTTACAAGGATTTGATAAATCAAATTTGATTTTTAATATAGTATTTTTTATTGTTTTATTTTCAATTTTGATTCAAGGAACAACTCTTCCTCTTATGGCAAAATGGTTAAATGTTGAATCAAAAAGTAAAGATTTTAAACCAGATAATGTTATAGCTTCACCACTTTTTTATCATACTTTAAAACAGTTTTATATTGAAGAAAATTCAAAAGTTATTGGTTTAAGTATAGTGGAATTAAATCTTCCTGCTGATTTTTTGATTCTTCTAATAAAAAGAGAAAATGATTATTTAAAACCAACTGGTTCTACAATCTTAGAAGAAAATGATATGTTATTAATCCAATGTAATAGTGAAAATAGATATAAAAAAGTTCTAAAAAGATTTAAACCATAAAAGAAAACAAGCTCTATATTCTGAGCTTGTTTTAATAATCCTCATCTTCTGTATCTGTATCACAACAATAAATACATTTTTCATCAAAAAATGAATACTCATCATAACAATAAAATTTATCACAACTTTCACATTTGAAACAATCATATTTTTTTGAAAGAATTTGTTCTAATTCTTCTTCATCAATTTTGTTGATTTTTGCATACTCTTTAAAAAGTTCTAGTGCATTTTCATTTTCATCAGATTTTAACTCTTTAGCTAAATCTTCTAAAGTATCTATATCCATATTTTCCTCTTTATTTTAATAAATCTTCTCTCATTTTTGTAATATCAATAACCAGTCTTTCTTTCATCTTTTTTGTTATTGATGGATTTGCTTCAAAAACTTGATTTATTATATTTTCAAATTCATTAGTTGTTAACTCTTTAGTTTCAGCAATTAGTTTAAAAAATAATAATCTAATTTTTTCATATTGGTTTTCTTGCATACTTTATTCCTTTTTTTACAAACGGGTATTATGTCAAAAAAAATTATAGAAAAAAATAAAAATACGTACCTTTACAACTGTTATGTTATAATTCGCACCAATAAAAAATAGAAGGTCTTTCAAATACATGGATAAATCACAAATCAAAACACAAAAATTCATAATAAAATATTTCACAGAAATTATGATAAAAGGCACAACTGCAAAAAGACAGATGATAGCCCAAGTTTATAATAATCTTGTAAATCTTTTATCAAGAATTTCAAGTGATATACAAATCAAAAAATTTTTTGACAAAGTAGAAATAGTTTGTCCTATAGAAGTAGTTGACCAAGTTCGAACAAAACTACTTGATACTCCAGGAATAGAACAAATATTAGAAGCATTACAATTTGATAATATGAATACTTTAGATGATATTAAAGTAAAAGTAAATGAAATGATGGCAGATGAAATAAAAGGTAAAACTTTTGTTATAAGAGCAAAAAGAACTGGAGCACAAGATTTTAAATCTACAAATATAGAACAAACTGTTGGTGGTTATATGTTAGCAATGAACCCAGAAACAAAAGGTGTTGCTTTAAAAAATGCTGAGGTAACTATAAATATAGAGCTTGAACATACAAAGTTAAATATTATTACAAAAAAACATATGGGACTTAGAGGTTTTCCTATTGGAACTCAAGGAAGTATAATATCTTTGATGTCAGGTGGATTTGACTCAACAGTTGCTTCATATCTTACAATGAAAAGAGGAATAAAAACTCACTTTATTTTCTTTAATCTTGGTGGAATAGCGCATGAAATTGGAGTAAAACAAGTAGCGTATTATCTTTGGAATAAATTTGGAAGTTCTCATAGAGTTTCATTTATTAGCGTTCCTTTTGATGATGTTGTAACTGAAATTTTCAAAAGTGTGAGTCAACCATATATGGGAGTTATGTTAAAAAGGTTGATGCTAACAGCAAGTGAAAAAATAGCAAATAGTATGGGAATAGATGCTTTAGTAACTGGTGAAAGTGTTGCACAAGTTTCAAGTCAAACATTAAGAAATCTAGCATTAATTGACCAATGTACAAATAAACTTGTTTTAAGACCACTTGCAATGATGAGTAAACCAGATATTATTGATATTGCATATAAAATTGGAACAAGAAGATTTGCAGAATCTATGCCTGAGTATTGTGGTGTTATTTCAAAAAATCCAGTAACTCATGGAAGTTATGAAAGAATGGAAAAAGAAGCACGTGGTTTTGATTATTCTATTTTAGATGAGTCTGTTAAAAAATCTGTATTTGTAAATGTAGATGAAATAGATCAAGATGTAAATGAAATAGGTCAAATGGAGATAATCACTGATTTAAATAGTGGTGATTACACAGTTATAGATATTAGACAAACTCCTGATTGTATAGAAACTTCTTGTGAGACTTTAAAAATTCCATTTTATGAGTTAAAAAATGAATTAAAAAAACTACCTCAAGATAAAACTTATTTATTCTATTGTGATAAAGGAATAATGAGTCAATTACATGCACAATATTTAAGAGATAGTGAAGGTTATACAAATATAAAAGTTTATAGACCAGAGAGTAAATAATGAAAAAGTTTTTATTAGCACTTTTTACAGCATTTTTTTTTACAACTAATTTTGCTTATGCAAATCCAATCATTGATAAAGCTTATCACAATAAACAAAGTGATATTCAAGTTCAAGGAAGTGGAAAAGTTATTAAAATTTTAAAAGATGATACAAAAGGTTCAAAACATCAAAGATTTATATTAAAATTACCAACAAAATTATCAATTTTAGTTGCTCATAATATAGATTTAGCTAAAAGAATAGATGATTTACAAGTTGGTGATACTGTTGAATTTTATGGAGAATATGAGTGGAATAATAAAGGTGGAGTAATTCATTGGACTCACCATGATCCAAGAAAAAAACATAAAGATGGCTGGTTAAAACACAAAGGAACAATTTATCAATAAGAAAAAAGGGGGGGGAAGTATGAAAAAAATTATTTTAGGAATAATAGCTATTTTAGTAGTTATAATAGCTGTAGTTGTAGGTTTTAAAATAAAATCTGATAGTTTGATAAAAGCAAAAATTGAAGAGCTAAATAATAATGGATTTTTAGTAACTCATAAACAAACATCAAATTATTTAAAAACAAATGGAAATGGACAAATTGAAGTTATTTATCCTGAAAAAGTAGCTTTATATATTTTTAGTAAAATAAAAAATGAAGAAATAAAAAAAGCTTTAGAAAAAGAGTTTAATTCAGTTTCTTTATATGAAAAAGAGAAATTTTTTGAAGGTATTACTTTTGATTATGATTTTTTAATTAATAATTTAAGTATGGATGTAAATACAAATATCTATTTATCTAAATTATCTAAAAAAAATATGTATTTACTTGCTAATAATCCAAATAGTCAAGCTGATACTTGGTTATTAAATTTTGTAAAAGATAAAAAACTAAAAGTAACAATTGATAGAAATGCAAATTATAAATTGGCAGATATTGATACAGTTATTCCAAATTTAATGTTTTTAACTATTCGTGGTTTAGAAGGAAATAGTAAAAATATGAAATTGCCTTTAGTAAAATTATCAAGTACAGATAATTCTGCAAAAGATTTTCTTCAATTAGATAATTTAAATTTGGATTATATTTTTGATGATAAAAAAGAAGTTTCAGATTTGACTATTCAAAATTTTGAGTTCCAAAGTTCTGATTTATCATTTAATATCAAAAATGTAGTAATAAAATCAAATACACAAAAAGATGAACTTAATGTTTCGGGAAAAAGTGAAATATCATTTGATGAAATTCATGCAAAAAAATATGATGAAGAAATTGCTAATTTGAAAAAAACATCTTTAAATTTTGTAGTTGATAAATTACCAATAAAAAAATTAGATGAAATAACAAAATATTTAGAAGATGAAAATTATAAAGAGTATTTAAAATCTTTATTTCAAAGCGGAATTTCTGTATCATCAAATGGTAGTGCAACTAATTATATGATAAAAAATCAAAAGATTTTTGATACTTTAAAATATGAATTATCTTTAGGATTAAATAAAAATGGTTCTATTGAAGATGCAAAAAATATAAAAGATATTTTTGAAATTATAAAATTGGCAATAGATTTAGATAATGATACAGCACTAAATGTAAAAAATTTACTAAATTTAAAACAACCAGATTCAAAAGTAGATTTTATGGATGCTCCTAATAATTTAAAAAGATTTGAAGCAGAATTGAAAAATGATGGTGTTTATGTAAATACTAAAAAAGTATTAGATGAAAAAGAATTAGTTTTTCCTGAAAAAAAGAGTTTTAATGATACAACATTAGGACAAAATGATACAGGAAAAGGTGTATTTTATGATTATGAGTTTATTGGCAATAATCTTTTAAAAGTAAATTTTAAATATTTAACTAATTTAGAAGTAATTTCAAGTGGAGGAATATCTGTTTCTTTCCCTCAACTTACAGATGCAACAAGAATTAAAAAACATTCAACAAAAAGTTTTGACAAAATTAATTTTTACAATGCAGGAAGTGAAATCTGGAATGGTGGATTACAAAAAAATGTAATCTCATCATATTTATTAGTTGAAGGATGGGATGAAAACTGGACAGATACAGCTATCGAAAAAGAGTTCAGTTTAGTAATAGATGTAAAAGATTTAGATGTTTTAGAAATAAATTTAAGAGCAGGTGCTTTAAATGATGTTGATATTAAAGCAAAAGCTTATGAAATAGTTCCTGAGACAGGTGATTTAGATCAACAAAACTATCCAATAGAAATAGCTGATATTGAAATAGTTACACACTAAAAAGAAAAATATTAAGGTTTAAAACCTTAATATTTAAAATACAAATAAAAATAAATAGATAAAAATTCCCATAATAGAACTTACTGTTAATGCTAAGAAAATAGCTTTACCCATTTTTTTATGTTTTTTAGGATTAAGTTTTCGATGAACATAATCTTTATATGAAGAGATAAATAAATATAGCCAACCACCAACAGCTGCAATTGCTATTAAAATATGAATTACTAAAAAGATTACCATAAAATCAAAAGAGATATTGCTATATTTTGAATATTCAATAAATCCACCAGTTATTCTAACACCTATTTCAAAAATAACAACAATAAATAAAGTGATACCTAATATTATTGCTTGTGAAAGAAAGTGTTTGTTATACTCTTTTTTAATAGCAAAATAGATACTAATAGCTAATAAAAAAGGTAATATTGCAAAATAAATTGTTGCTAAATCTAAATAAAATGGAGCAGATGTTCCCAAAAAACCTTTTGAAAAAAACATCTATTTTAACTTTTTAGGTGGAGTTTTCATGATAGTTTTTTCAATTAAAATAAAACCAAATGGAATTAATGAATAAACAAAAAGTTGAAAACTTAAGAACTTCCAATTATATTTTTTCATTGCCATAAATAAAGCAATAAAAAATAAAATAAATAAAATACCATGAGTCATTCCAGCAACTTTTACTGCAATTTCATAACCAGCAAAATATTTTAAAGGCATTGCAATAAATACTAAAATTAAGTAAGAAAGACCTTCTACAAATGAGATTACTCTAAATCTTGAAAAAGTATCGTTTAACATAATTATCCTTTTTTAAAAGGCGTAGTATAATGAACTTTAGTTTATGAAAAGTTAATATCAATAACTTTGTGTTACAATCGCGAATGAAAAATATAATACTTACTACATTAAACGCGAGATACTCTCACACATCTTTAGCTTTGAGATATTTATATGCAAATTTAAAAGAATTAAAAGAAGAAGCTAAAATATTAGAGTTTGTTATAAACTCATCAAATCAAACAATAGCAGAACAAATACTAGAACATAAACCAAAAATAGTTGGGATTGCTGTTTATATTTGGAATGCAACTGATGTTGCTGAACTTGTGCAAACTATAAAAAAAGTATCGCCTCAAACAATAGTTGTTTTAGGAGGTCCCGAGGTTAGTTATACTCCTTTACGAGTAAATTTTGATATGGCTGATTATATAATCACAGGTGAGGGAGAAGTAAGTTTTTACAATTTATGTTTTGATATTTTAAATGGAAATTGTAAAGAAACAAGAGTTATAAATTCACCAAAAGTTGATTTAGAAAATATTGTTTTACCTTATGATGACTATACAGATTTTGATATCAAAAATAGACATATTTATGTGGAAATGGCAAGAGGTTGCCCTTTTGAATGTGAGTTTTGTTTATCTTCAATTGATACAAAAATGAGATATTTATCAATTGAAGTTTTTTTAGAAGAAATTGATAAGTTATGGCAAAGAGGTGCAAGAAATTTCAAGTTTATTGATAGAACTTTTAATATCAAAATCTCTTATGCAAAAGCTATTTTAAACTATTTTTTAGAGAAAGAAGAAGAGTATTTTTTACATTTTGAAGTAATTCCTGATAATTTCCCTGAAGAATTAAGAGAATTAATCAAACAGTTTAAAGCTGGAAGTTTACAACTTGAAGTTGGTATTCAAACTCTAAATTTAGATGTGGCAAAAGAGATTCATAGAAATCTAAGAATTGATAAAATCAAAGATAATCTAAAGTTCTTATCAAACCAAACTCACGCTCATATGCATATAGATTTGATTATTGGGCTTCCAAGTGAAACTATTGAGAGTTTTGGAAAAAATCTTGATTTACTTTATACCCTTTCAACTGGAGAAATTCAAGTTGGTATTTTGAAAAAATTATCAGGTACTACGCTTGATAGACATGATAAAGTTTACGGTATGGTTTATAGTGATTTACCTCCTTATGATATTTTACAAAATGATTTGATTGATTTTTCTTTGATGCAAGAGATGAAAAGATTTGCTAGATTTTGGGATATAGTTTACAATAGTGGAAATTTTCAAAAAACAACTGCTTTACTTTTTGAAGATGGAAAAGTTTTTGAAAACTTTTATGATTTGAGTAAGTGGCTTTATAGAAGAAGCGAATCTACTTATAAAATCTCACTTGATAGAATGGCTGAGTTTTTATTTGAATATATGAGTGTAAAATTTGATAAAGAAAAAATTGCAAATATAATTTTGGAAGATATTATGAAAGTAGGGGGAAGAAAAATTCCACCATTTTTAAAGAAAATCATTCCTGAAAACTATGATTTCGCTCAAAAAGAGGTTTCAAAAGCAAATAAAAGACAAGTGTTAAGACAAGAGTAATGATTAAAAAAAATAATTTTTACATAATTACAGGTGGACCAGGAGTAGGGAAAACAACTTTATTAAAAGAATTAAAAAAAAGAGGGTTTAACTGTATTAGAGAAGTAGCAAGAGATATAATTATAGAACAAATGAAAACTAATGGAAATGCATTACCATGGAAAGATAGTCTTAAATATAAAGAATTAATGTTAGAAAAATCAATATTAGATTTTATTCATTCTGAAAATAAAAAAATTACATTTTTTGATAGAGCTATTCCTGATACAATATGTTATTCTAAAGTATTAAATACAAGTTTAACAAATGAAGAAAAATTTGCAGTAAATAATTATAAGTATAATAAAAAAGTTTTTTTATTACCACCTTGGAAAGAAATATATACAATAGATAATGAAAGAAAACAAGATTGGGAAGAAGCTATTTTGACATATAGATTAATGAAAGAAACATATTTAGAATGTGAATATCAAATTTTTGAAATACCAAAATTAGATGTTAAATCAAGAGCAAATATTATTATTAAAAATATTTTTAGCTAAGATAATCTTATGAATTACAATAAGATTATCTTCACTTTACTAATGCTTTATATTTTAGCAGATATTATTAAGAGTTATTTTTTTTAAATCTTGAAAAGATATTTGAAATAATTGGAACTATTAAAACAACAACATAACCCACAATCGCCCCTAAAATAATCTCACTTAAAAATCCTCCAAGAGGAATAGCTTTTAAAATCTCATCAAATGAGTGTAAGATATGTGTTTCATGAGAGATAATTCCTCCTCCAACAGCAAGCATTGCAATCGTTCCTAAAATACCAATAGTTTTTATGATATAAGGCATTGATTTTACAAATCCATCACCAATAGTTTTTAACATTGCACTTTTTTTCTCTTGTAAATAAAATCCTATATCATCAAGTTTTATAATAAATGCAACAATTCCATATACAAAGATTGTTGTTAAAATTCCAACAAGAATTAAAACAGAAACTTTTGTTAAAAACTCAGTTTCTTCTATCAAACTAAGACTTATTACAATAATTTCAAAAGATAAAATAAAGTCAGTTTTTACTGCACTTTTTACTTTGATATCTTCTAGTTTTTCACTTGAAAGCTCTTTTATTGTCTCTTTAACATCATCTACTTCATGATGTTTACCAAACTTTTCTAAGATACTTTCAACTCCTTCATAAGCTAAATAAGAACCACCAAGTACCAAAATAGGAGCGATTAAAAAAGGAGCAAGATAACTTAAAATTAATACAATAGGGATAATAATAAATTTATTTTTAAAACTTCCAAGTGCAATTTTATAAACAATAGGAAGTTCCCTAAGTGCTGCTTTTCTTTTTGCTTCAAGCATTGCAATATTTCTTATATTTTCTAGTTCAGCTAAAATCTTTTTTTGTTCATTAACATCAAGTTTTTCAATATTTTCTTTAAACTCTTCAACAGATTTTGCTTTTTCTAACTCTTTTTTCAAAATATCAGAAGTTGTTTCATTTGTAAAATTTGCAATAGCAGCTAAGTCATCAACTAAAAGACCACTAGATTTTACACTTGCAAGTTTTGTGTAAGTTGCAATATCATCAAAAAGAACTCCTACATCATCAAGTGATGTTGCTAAACTTTTGGCAGTTGTTGCCATAGTTTTTCCAGCAAGAGAACTTATATCATCTGCTAAAACTGATAAATAGCCTAATATTCCAGCCAATTATAATCCTTCAAAATAATTTAATATGTAATGATATTTAATAGTTACTTAGAAAGATTTTTTATTAAAAAATTTATTTGTATATTTTTTAAACAATAAAACTATTCAATAAAGATTAATTTTTATTTATAATTACTTTATCAAACATGTTAGAGGCAATTTCGCCTCTTAAAGAACTGAAAAGATGGCTAGGGTTCCGAACTTTTTAAGTTGACTGGTCCAAGAGCCATCGACTCTTAAATTAGAGTTACACGGAGGGATAAAAGCCCGGGAGGTGAAAACCTCTTTCGTGTTTAATTTTATTTAGGAGTAATACATGAAACTTTCGATTTCAAAAATCTTTAAACTATTGTCATTGGTTGTTCTATTTTTAGGATTAACATCAACTTCGCTTTTTGCTGGAACAAAAAAAGATTTTAAAGTTGCTTGGAGTATCTATGTTGGTTGGATGCCTTGGGATGTTATTGAATCTCAAAAAATCATGGATAAATGGGCTAAAAAATATGGAATTAATGTGCAAATAGTTCAAATAAATGATTATATTGAATCAATCAATCAATATAGTTCAGGTGAATTTGATGGTTGTGTAATGGCAAATACTGATGCATTAGGAATTCCTGCTGCTGGTGGAGTTGATTCAACTGCTTTAATCATTGGAGATTATTCAAACGGAAATGATGCTGTTATTTCTAAAACTGCAAAATCAATCAAAGATTTAAAAGGAACAAATATAAACCTTGTTGAATTATCAATTTCTCACTATTTATTAGCTCGAGCTTTAGAAAAAAATGGAATGAGTGAAAAAGATATAAAAGTTGTAAATACAAGTGATGCTGATATGGTTTCTGCTTATACAACTGCTGATGTTACAAGTGTTGTTACTTGGAAACCACAAGTTAGTGAAATTCAAAAAATGCCAAAAGCAAATACTATTTTTGATAGTTCAAAAATCCCTGGTGAGATTATAGACTTAATGGTAGCTAACACTCAAACTTTAAAAGAAAATCCAGAATTTGGAAAAGCATTAGTTGGTGCTTGGTATGAAATGATGACTTTAATGACTTCTAATTCTAAAGAATCAATCGAAGCAAAAACAATTATGGCAAAAGCATCTGGAACTGATTTAGCTGGATTTGAAGACCAATTAAAAACTACAAATATGTATTACACACCAGCAGAAGCTGTTAAATTTAATAATAGTGATGAAATAGTAAAAACTATGGAGTTTGTTGCTAAGTTCTCATTTGACCATGGTTTATATGGTGAAGGTGCAAGTGATTATGGATTTGTAGGAATTGAGTTTCCAAATGGAAAAGTTATTGGAGATAAAGGAAATATCAAACTTAGATTTGATGATACATATATGAAAATGGCACTAGAGGGAAAACTTTAATTTTTAGGAAAAAATATGAAAAGGTTAATAAATGAAATCCCATCAAAAACAACAAATATTTTTTTGGGATTATTACCTTTTCTATTAATAGTGATAGTTTATATAGGTTCTTCAAATGCTAGACTTGCTGAAAATCCAAATGATAAACTGTTGCCATCAATAGAAAAATGTATTGAAAGTATGAGTAAATTGGCTTTTGAAGAGGATAAAAGAACAGGAAGTTATATCCTTTATGATGACACAGTTTCAAGTTTAAAAAGATTGGCTTTAGGTGTAGGAATTAGTGCAGTTATTGCTTTAGTTGTTGGTATTTCTATTGGAGTTATTCCTATGATTACTTCAACTTTATCGCCACTTATTTGGTTTTTTTCTTTGATTCCAACAATGGCAATTTTACCAATACTTTTTATAGTATTTGGTTTAGGTGAGATTTCAAAGGTAGTTTTGATTATCTTGGGAATTACACCAATTATGATAAGAGATATTTATCAAAGAGTAAGAGAAATACCAAGTGAACAAATCATAAAAGTTCAAACATTGGGAGCTAATACTTGGCAAATTATTACAAGAGTTGTAACTCCTCAAATATTTCCAAGATTGATTGATTCTATTAGATTAACTCTTGGAAGTGCTTGGATATTTCTGATTTCAGCTGAAGCAATAGCTGCAACTGAAGGTTTAGGTTATAGAATATTTTTAGTACGAAGATATTTAGCAATGGATGTGATTTTACCTTATGTTATATGGATTACACTGTTAGCATTTTTAATAGATTTTGTTTTAAGACAATTTAATCAAAAACTATTTCCTTGGTTTGGAAAGGAGTGATTATGGGATTAATTAAAGCAAAAAATATTTGGAAGAATTATGGTGATAATATAATTTTAGAAAAAGTAAATTTTTCTATGGAAAGTGGAGAGTTTTGTACTTTAGTTGGACCATCTGGTTGTGGTAAAAGTACATTTTTAAGAATGTTACTTGGGATTGAACAACCATCACGAGGTGAGTTGTTTTTTGAAGATAAAGAGTATCCAAAAGAGCCAAGTGATGATAGAGGGATAGTGTTTCAAAGATATTCAACTTTAAGTCACTTAAATGTGATTGATAATGTAATTATTGGTTTAGAGTTTAAAAAGTCGCCATTTTTTGGGAAACTTTTTGGAAAAGCAAAAAAAGAGGCTGTAGAAAGCGCTGATGAGATTTTAAAGGCAGTTGGTTTATATCACTCAAGAACTAAATATCCACATGAGTTAAGTGGTGGAATGAAACAAAGATTATCAATTGCTCAATCACTTGTAAAAGAGCCAAAACTTTTACTTTTAGATGAGCCGTTTGGTGCGCTTGACCCTGGAATTAGTAAAGATATGCATGAGTTACTTTTAGATATTCATTCAAAACTAAATTTTGGGGTTGTGATGGTAACTCATGATATTAGTGAAGCTTTTAAATTAGGAACAAGAGTTTTGGTATTTGACAAAATAAAAGTTGATGAGAATTTCCCAAATAGATATGGCTCAACAATAATAAATGATATAGATTCGAGTAAAGAAAAAGGAAAGATGAAATGATAAGAAGTAATAAAGTGGTTTTAAATGAAATTTTCCCTTCAAGTGTTAAATGGTCAAAAATTATAAAAAGAGGGCAAACAATACAACTAAAAGCAAAAGGTGAAAATGCAAGTTTAAGTGCTATGTTTTACAACGCTTCAAATGTAACAGAAAGATTTAATAGTGCAGATACAGTAAAAATCCAATGGAATGCATTTTTAGGAAAAGAAAAAGTTCTATTTTCTGAAATGGGAAGAGTTTTCTTTGCAATTACGGAAGATTCTACTGATGGTTTATTTGATATTTTAGGTGGAATTTCAAATGAAAGAGTTATCAAAGAAAACTTTGGTGGAACAGCAACTTATGAAAGTTGTAGAAATGGTTACTATAAAAGTGATTATGAAAACTTTTTAATTGAACTTGGAAAATATGGAATGACAAAAAAAGATTTAATTCCTGCACTAAATCTATTTAGAAAAGTAGATGTAAAAGATGGTTCAAAACTTGTGTTAAGTGATAGAAAAGCAAAGAAAGAGGATTTTATAGAATTAACAGCTCATATGGATGTTTTACTTGTATTATCAAATACACCACACGCTATGGATAAAAGTGGAGTTTACGAGCCAAGTGATATCGAAATTACTATTTTTGATGCAGTTGAGTTTAAAGATGAAGATTATAAAAACTATAGTGATGAAGCTAAAAGAGGCTTTATAAATACAAATAGATATTTTGTGTAAGGATTAAAAGATGTCAAAAAATATAGAAAATGCAATTTATAATGAAAAATTACCATCAGGTCTTCCATGGGCAGGTGTTATTAAAAAAGGGCAAACTTTTAGAATTGTTGATTTAGAAGGGTGTCAAGCAGTAGATACACTTTTTTACAATAACGATAATTACAATGATAGATATAGTGCAAATGATACTATTAGAGAACAAGGAAGTATTTTTATTACAACTGGAACAAAACTTATTTCAATAGATGATAATGTTTTAATGGAAATTACGCAAGATTCTTGTGGAAATCACGATACTTTAGGTGGACACTGTAGTGCTGAGAGTAATAGTGTTAGATTTGGATTAGATAAAAAATATATGCATTCGTGTAGAGACAATTATTTAACAATCGTAGCAAAACTTGAAATGAGTCCAAAAGATATTACAAATAATATTAACTTTTTCATGAATGTTCCGGTACGAAGTGATGGACATTTAGCAATAGTTGATGGTATCTCAAAACCAGGTGATTATGTGGAAATGGTAGCACATATGGATACATTAGTTTTAATTTCAAATTGTCCACAATTAAACAATCCATGTAATGGATATAACCCAACTGCTATACAATTAATTATTTGGGACAAATAGTTAGTTAAAAGCCCAAAAGAGCTAATTCTTTTTATCTTATTAGACGACTTATAAGATATATTCATACGGGACGGCCCAAAATTATACTTCAAGGATATAAAGTGTTTAAAAGAGTATTAATTGCAAATAGAGCTGAGATTGCAAATAGAGTAATTAGAACTTTAAAAAAGATGGGTATTGAATCAGTTGCGATTTATAGTGAAGCAGATAAACATGCTTCATTTGTAAGAAATGCAAATATAAGTGTACAACTTCATGGAACTACATTAGAAGAGACTTACCTAAACTATAAAAAAATTATTGAGATTTGTAAAGAGTATAATGTTGATGCTATTCATCCAGGATATGGGTTTTTAAGTGAAAATGTAAATTTTGTAAAAGAGTGTGAAAAAAATGGAATTACATTTATTGGTCCAACTTCTAAACAAATAGAAGATTTTGGATTAAAACACACTGCGCGTGATATTGCAAAAGCAAATAATGTACCATTGTTAGAGGGAAGTGAACTCCTAACTAGTTTAGAAATGGCAAAAGAAATAGCAAACACTATTTCTTATCCAGTTATGTTAAAAAGTACAGCAGGTGGTGGTGGAATAGGAATGAAACTTTGCTTTAATGAAGAAGAGTTAGTTCAAGCCTATGAAAGTGTTATAAAACTAGCTACTTCAAACTTTAGTAATGGTGGAGTTTTTTTAGAAAAATATATTGAAACTGCTCGTCATATTGAAGTTCAAATTTTTGGTGATGGAAATGGTAATGTTAAAACTTTAGGTGAGAGAGATTGTTCAATCCAAAGAAGAAACCAAAAAGTTATAGAAGAAACACCAGCTCCAAATATTAGTGATGAGTTAAGAAAAGAGTTATTTGAAGCTTCAAAAAAATTAGCACTTGCAGTAAATTATAAAAGTGCTGGAACTGTTGAGTATATCTATGATACAAAAACAAATAAGTTTTATTTTTTAGAAGTAAATACAAGATTACAAGTTGAACATGGAATTACTGAAGAGGTTTGTGGAGTTGATTTAGTTGAGTGGATGATAAGAATTGCATATGGTGATAATAAACCACTACTTGATTATGTTCATAATCCAAAGGGTCATGCAATTCAACTTAGAGTTTATGCTGAAGATGCAAGTAAAAATTTCCAACCAAGTACTGGACTTATCACAAAAGTAGAATTTCCAAAAGATTTAAGAATTGATACATGGATTGAAGATGGATGTGAAGTTAGTCCATTTTATGATCCACTTTTAGCAAAATTAATCTCTTATGGAAAAAATAGAGAAGAAAATTTAGAAAAACTACAAGAGGTTTTAAAAACTTCAAAAATCTATGGAATTGAATCAAATCTTTCATATTTGCAAACAATTATAAAACAAGACTTTTTCAAAAATTCTAGCTTTTATACAAAAGTATTAGAGAAGTTAGAATACAAACCATTTAAAGTTGATATTTTAAAATCAGGAACGATGACATCAATCCAAGATTATCCTGCACGACAAAACTTCTGGGCAGTTGGTATTCCACCATCAGGAGCTATGGATAATCTAACACCAAGACTTTTAAATCATTTACTAAAAAATGATGAAAAAGCTGCATTTATTGAGATGACTTTTATGGGAGCTACTTTTAAATTTAGAAGTGCTACAACTATTACTTTTGGTGGAGCAGATATGCAAGCAACACTAAATGGAAATAGTGTAGAGATGTATAAAGCTATAAATGTAAAAGAAAACGATGTTTTAGAGTTTAAAAAAGTTATTGGAAATGGAAATAGAACATATTTAGCTATCAAAGGTGGTTTTGATGTAGCTTCATATCTAGGAAGTGCTTCAACTTTTACTTTAGGTGAGTTTGGTGGACATGGAGGTCGAGCACTTAAAGCTGGTGATGTATTAAACTATTTTGAAACTAAAGATGAGGTTTATGAAGAGCTTGTAAATAAAATTGATTTAGTAAATGAGTGGGAAATTGGAGTTATTTATGGTCCTCATGGAAGTCCTGATTTCTTTACGGGTGTTGATATAAAAGAGTTTTTTGCTACTTCTTGGGAAGTTCACTTTAACTCAAGCAGAACTGGTGTTAGATTAATAGGACCAACTCCAAAATGGGCAAGAAATGATGGAGCAGATGCGGGACTTCATCCTTCAAATATCCATGACAATGCTTACGCTTTTGGAACAATAGATTTTACAGGAGATATGCCAGTTATTTTAGGACCTGATGGTCCAAGTCTTGGAGGATTTGTTTGTCCTGCAACAATTATCTCTTGTGAATTACATAAAATTGGTCAGCTTAAAACTGGTGATAAAATAAAGTTTAAACCTCTTTGTTTAGAAAATGCAGATTTGATGAATTTAGCTTTTGAAAAAGCAATTAAAGCAAATGAAGTTTTACCAAATTTGGCTGATTTTATTATTGATTTTGATGAAGAAAAAGCAACGCCAATTATAAAAACTTTTAATTATAAAGAGTTAGATTTAGATATTGTTATTAGAAGTGCTGGAAATGAGTTTGTATTAGTTGAAGCAGGGGAGTTAAAACTTGATATTGAATTAAGATTTTTTATTCACGCTTTAATGACTTATATTGAAGAGAAAAATTTAAGCTCAATCATTGATTTAACTCCAGGTATTAGAAGTTTACAAATTCATTTTAACTCTTTAGAGATAGATAGAAGTGAGATTTTAAAACTTGTAGAAGAAGCGATAAATTCACTAAAAGATATTGAAAATTTAGAAGTTGAATCTAGAACAGTTTATTTACCACTTTCTTGGAATGACCCATCAATTCAATTAGCAATTGATAAATATCAACAAGGAGTACGACCAAATGCACCTTGGTGTCCTTCAAATATTGAGTTTATTAGAAGAATAAATGGACTTAAAGATGTTGATGAAGTTCAAAGAATTATCTTAGATGCAAACTATTTAGTTATGGGATTAGGAGATGTTTATTTAGGTGCTCCTGTTGCAACTCCATTAAATCCAGCTCATAGAATGGTTACAACAAAATATAATCCAGCAAGAACTTGGACAGCTCAAAATTCTGTTGGAATTGGTGGAGCTTATATGTGTGTTTATGGAATGGAGGGACCAGGAGGTTATCAACTTTTTGGAAGAACTTTACAAATGTGGAATACATATAGAAGTACAAATGAGTTTAGTAAACCTTGGTTATTAAGATTCTTTGACCAAGTTCGGTTTTATTTGGTTTCTAGTGATGAGTTACATGATATTAGAGAGAAGTTTTTATATGGAAAATATCCTTTAAAAATTGAAAATGGAACATTTAAACTAAAAGAATATAAAGAGTTTTTAGAAAACAACAAAAAAGAGCATACAAGTTTCCAATCAATGCGAAAACAAGCTTTTGAAGATGAAAGATTGATGTGGAAAGAAAAAGGACTTGATAAATTTAATGTTCAAGCTGATGTTATTGAAGTAAAAGATGAAATCATTTTAAATGAGAATGAAGAAGCCGTTGAATCTATCATGTCTGGAAATATTTGGAAAATAGAAGTAAAAGTGGGTGATAAGGTAAAAGCTGGTGAAGTTTTAGTTATCTTAGAATCAATGAAAATGGAAGTTGATATTGAGACAAATATTAGTGGAACAGTTGAAAAAATTCTTTTCAAAGAGGGTGATAATATAAATTCTGGTGATGTTTTAGTAATCATCAAAAAGGATGAAAAATGAATTTAAATATAAAAGATTTAAGAGCAAAATATTTAAGTGGTGAAACTACAATCAAAGAGGTAGTTTCATCAATTTTTTCAAAAATAGAGCAAACAAAAGATTATAATATTTGGATTTATACTTTAAATGATGAGGAATTAAAACCGTATTTAAAAAATCTTGAAAATAAAAATCCAAAAGATTTACCACTTTATGGTATTCCTTTTGCTATAAAAGATAATATAGATTTAGTAAATATTCCTACAACGGCTGCTTGTCCTGAATTTTCTTATACTCCAAAAAAATCTGCTTTTGTGGTTGAAAAGTTAATCCAAGCTGGAGCGATTCCAATTGGAAAAACAAATCTTGACCAATTTGCAACTGGACTTGTGGGAACACGAAGTCCTTATGGAGCGTGTAAAAACTCAATAAACAAAGAGTATATTTCAGGAGGTTCAAGCTCTGGAAGTGCTGTTGCAGTAGCACTTGAAATGGCTAGTTTTTCACTAGGAACTGATACAGCAGGAAGTGGAAGAGTTCCAGCTGCTTTTAATAATCTAATAGGATTAAAAGCTACAAAAGGAGTTATTAGTACAAGTGGTGTAGTTCCTGCTTGTAGAAGTTTGGACTGTGTGACGGTTTTTGCAAAAGAGTTGGATAGTATCAAAGAGGTATTTAAAGTAGCAAATGCTTATGATGAAGAGGATATTTATAGTAGACATTATGAAAAAGTAGAGTTTGAAGAAAAAGCAAAATTTTCTTTTGCAATTCCAAAAAAAGAGCAATTAAAATTTTTTGGTGATGAGGAAGCAAAAAATCTATTTGATGAGGCAGTTAAAAAGTTTGAAAGTTTAGGTGGAAAGGCTTTTGAGATTGATTATGAGCCATTTAATGAAAGTGCAAACTTACTTTATAGTGGACCTTGGGTAACGGAGAGATTTATAGCTATAAAAGAGGTTATTACAAAAACTCCACAAGTAGTTGAGCCAACTGTTAGAAAAATCATAAGTAGTGGAGAAAATATAAATGCAATAAATTATTTTGAATCAGAATATATCTTGAAAAAAAATAGAAAAAAAGCTGAAAAATTGTTTGAAGAGTTTGATTTTATGTTAACACCAACAACAGGAACGATTTATAAAATAGAAGAAGTAAACAACAATCCAATAGAACTAAATACAAATCTTGGATATTACACAAATTATATGAATCTACTTGATTTAAGTGCTATTGCAGTTCCTGCTGGATTTAGGAAAAATGGCTTACCTTTTGGAGTTACAGTAGTTGCTAAAAACTTTGAAGAAGAAAAACTATTAAGTTATACTTCAAAATATTTAGGAGTTTAAGATGAATGAAAATGAGATTTTAATAGGAGTTTGTGGAGCTCATATGAGTGGTTTGCCTTTAAATTGGCAATTAACTGATTTGGAAGCCACTTTTGTAAAAAAATGCAAAACAAAAAAAGGTTATAGACTTTTTTTACTTGAAAATAAAACTCCAATTCGACCTGGAATGATTTATGATAGTGGAGTTTCAAGTCAATTAGAACTTGAAGTTTGGTCTATGAAAGTAGAAAATTTTGGAAAGTTTATGAAACAAATAGCAAGTCCACTTGGAATAGGAACGGTATTTTTAGAAGATGAAAGTAGTGTTTATGGTTTTTTATGTGAAGCAGATTATGTTAAAAATTCAAAAGAGATAACAAGTTTAGGAAGCTGGAGAAACTTCTTATGTCAGCAACAACAGTAGCTTGGATTTATCTTTTTATAGCTGGACTTCTTGAAGCTTTTTGGGCAATTGGTTTGAAATATAGTGAAGGCTTTTCAAAACCAATTCCTACTATTTTTACCTTATGTTTGGTTGTTTCAAGTTTTTTTCTTCTTTCAAAAGCTATGAAAATATTACCAGTTAGTTTTGCCTATGCAATTTGGTGTGCAATAGGAATAGTTAGTTTGGTTTTAATAGAGTATTTTTATTTAAATGGTGTTTTGAATTTTCAAAAAATCATCTCTATACTTTTTATTTTGATTGGAATTGTAGGCTTAAAAATATCATAGTATTAAGAAGATGCACTTAAAGCTTTATATATAATACGAAAAAAATATAAAGAGATTGATTTGAATGATATTTATGATTGTATAGTTATTGGTGGTGGACCTGCTGGAATCTTAGCCAGTATTAGTTGTGCAAGTGAAAATAACAAGGTTTTACTTCTTGAAAAACTTCCAAAAATTGCAGCTAAACTAAAAGCTACTGGTGGAGGAAAATGTAATCTTACAAACACTCTTTCAACTGAAGAATTTATGGCAAAGTTTGGTAAAAATGGTCGTTTTATGAGCCATGCAATAGATGCTTTTAATGCAACTGATTTAAGAGATTTTTTTGCTAAAATTGGAGTTGAAACAATAGCAAGAGATGGATTTAGAGTTTTTCCTGTAAATCATAGTTCAAGTATAATTTTAAGTGCATTAGATGAAGAGTTAGAAAGAGTTGGAGTGGAAGTTGAGTGTTCAGTTGCTATTGAAACTATAAAAAAAGAAGAAGATATTTTTATCATTACTTCAAAAGATAAAATCTATAAATCAAAAAATATCATCATTGCAACTGGAGGTTTGGGTTATCCAATTTTAGGAGCAACGGGTGATGGATATATTTATGCCAAAGATTTTGGGCATAAAATCACTTCAACACATCCAGCTATGATGCCACTTATTACAAAAGAGAAAAACTTTGCTTCTTGTAAAGCTGATACAATCGCAAAAGCTATCTTAAAGGTAAATATTCCAAAGTATAAAAATCTAAAACTTGTTGGTGATTTGATTTTCACAAAGGAAGGTTTACGAGGTCCAGTTATTTTGGATTTTGCTAGAGAAATTACTCCTATTTTAGCAAAACACAATGAAGTTCCACTTTTGATAAACTTTTTAAAAGGTAAAAATGAAGAAGAGATTTTTACTCATTTAAAAAATGAAATAGCAAAAAATCCAACTCATACTATCTTAGAAAATTTAGAAACTCTACTTGCAACTAGTGTTGCAACTGAAATTTTAAATATTTGTGAAATAGATATAAACTTAAGATTTAAACAAATAGAAGGAATTAAAAGAGAAAAATTAGTTAAAACATTAGCCTGGACACCTTTTACAATCATAGGTCATGAGGGATTTAAAAATGCCATGATTACAAGAGGTGGAATTGAACTTAAAGAGATTGATTCAAAAACTATGCAAAGTAAAATAATAGATGGTTTGTACTTTTGTGGAGAAGTTGTAAATATAGATGGACCTTGCGGAGGATATAATCTTCAGTGGTCTTTTTCAAGTGGCTTTTTAGCAGGAAAATTAAATAAAAATTAGGAAAATATGAAAAAAATAAATTTAAAACAATATATATTTATAGTATTAGGTTCATTAGCAATGGCGTTTGGAACAGTATGTTTTTTATCTCCAAATCAGATAATTACAGGTGGAGGAGTAGGAATTTCTTTACTTTTACATGCGCTTTTCCCTCAAATTACTTTAGGTATTTTTATGGCGATTGTTAGTATTCCATTTTTGATTATGTCATATATATATTTTGGAAAATACTATTTATTTAAAACATTTATTGTAGTTATTCTTTTATCGACTTTTACAGATGTTTTGAAAGAAGTTTTAGACGTAAAAGCTATAACAAATGACATTTTATTAGCTGCAATTTTTGGCGGAATTTTTATAGGTTTAGGTGTTGGTTTTGTAATAAAAGGAAGAGCTTCAACTGGAAGTACTTCGGTTGTTGGAGAAATAGTTGCTAAAAAAACAAAATACAAAGCAGCAGAAGTTTTACTTGCTATTGATGCAACTATTATGTTTGCATCAGTTTTTGTTTACAATGATATAAATAAATCTCTTTATAGTATGATTAGTGTTTATGTTGGGATTAGAGTTATTGATATGATTTTAACGGGACGTCCTTCCAAAAAAATAGTAAATATTGTTTCAAATAATGTAGAAGTTTTAAAAGAGCAAATAAGAGAAAGAATCGAAGAACACGGTACGATTTTAACAGGAATTGGACTTCATCAAGGACAAAATAAAACTATTATTTATGTTACGGTTGAAGCTAGTAAAATCGATTTATTAAAAAATTTGATAACAAAATATGACCCAGATGCTTTTATGATAATAACAGAAGCTTCAGAGTTTTTAGGTAGAGGTTTAAAATAATTGTGATGAACAAGTTTTAAAAACTTGTCCATTCATCTTCATCTGTTGTAGTTGATTTTATTTCATTCTCAGGTTTTTTGATTTGTGTTTCTTGTTTTTTTAATGTTGGTTTTTTGATATTTACAACTGGAATATTTGTTATTGTTTCTTCTAAGTTTTTTGCTTTAACTTCATCTTTACCAATAAACTCTTTAGCATTTGCATTAGAAAGAACTAACTTAGCAATTGTATCTGTTTGAACAGCCACACCATATGTTTGAGATGCAATTTGTGCATTTTGTTGTGTTTGTTGGTCAAGTGAAGTAATTGCATGATTAATTTGTTCAATTCCAGCAAGTTGTTCTTTACTTGAAGATTCAACACCTTTTATAAGCTCAATAGTTTGTATGATACTTTCATTTAGAGTTTTATATCCAGTAATCATATCTTCTGATATTTTTTTCCCTTGGTCAGCTTTTTGTGTAGCCGTTTCTACTAAGTCTTTTATCTCTTTAGCAGCTTCAGCACTTCTACTAGCAAGATTTCTTACTTCTTGTGCAACAACAGCAAAACCTTTTCCAGCTTCGCCAGCAGTTGCAGCTTCAACAGCAGCATTTAAAGAAAGAATATTTGTTTGGAAAGCTATTTGATCTATTACAGAAATTGCTTCATTTATGGCATTTACTTCTTTATCAATATCATTCATAGCCTCTGTTGTTTGACTTGCTAGTGTTTGTCCTTGTGTTACAGAACTTGTTACACTTGAAGCAAGTTTTGACATTTGAATAATATTATCAGTATTATTTGAAATATTACTAGAAATCTCTTCAACAGCAGCAGAAGTTTCTTCTAAAGCAACAGCAGCTTCATTTGAATTTTTATTTAATGTATCAACATTCTTAAGTAATATATGACTACTTTCACCTAAAGTTAATCCATTTGATTTATTTTCAACAAGCATTTCATTTATGATATCAGCTAAGTTATTTAATCCAACAGTAACTCCACTATTACAACCTCTTATTCTATGAGTAAAATCAAGTTTTGCATATCTTTCTAGTGCATGAGAAATATCATTGATATTAGTACAAACTCTAAGTTGTAAGCTCATTAACATATCATTGATATGAACTCTAAGTTTTTCCATACTTTCAGATTGAACTTTATTTTCAAGTCTTTTGTTTAAGAAACCATTTCTTACTACTTCAACTACTTCATTTATCTCTGATAAAAATTTATTATCTGAATCAATAGTTGTTTTTGTTTTTAAAATATTTTCATTTACAACTTTTGCCATATTCCCAAATTCATCATTTGAACTATCATCTAACATTTCAACTGATGAGTTTTCTTTATTTACATAACCAAAGAAACTTAATAATCCTTTTTGAAAATTATTTAAAGAGTTAATTAGTTGATTTGATAAAAACATTGAAAAAGTTACAAAAAATAATATTGCTATTATGGCAATAATAATTAAAACATTATTCATTGTTATTTCTGATGAATTTTTTAATTCGATAGCATTTTTATTTATAATTGATAATTTATCTTCAAGTTCAAGCCCAACATCAACCATATCTTTTATTATTTTTTGAACTTCAGGGCTTTCTTTTAATATATCATTATTAAATTCTGTAACTCTTTTAGAATAAAATTTATCAAAATTTTCAATGTATTTTTTTGATAATTCTAAGATTTTATTTGATAAATCAATATTTTCTTTTTCAATCAATAGAGGTTTTAAACTATTAACATAATTATCAAACTCTTTGAAGTCATTTTTTACATTTTGGGCTGTATTTTCACTAGGTGTTCTAAGAAATTGATAGACGGAAATACGACCTTTTAATAGTTGTTGTATGAATAAATCTGTTTGTGAAGCAACATGAATCCTTCCATTCGAAATACTATTAAAATAGCTAAAGACAAAAGCTGAAACAATAACAATAATGATAAACGTTACAGGTAAAAGAAATAACTTCTTCTTCGTTGAGAAACTTTTTAACATGAGAACACCTTTTAAGAAAAAATATAATAATAAGTGAATTTATATAATAATACCATAAATATAGCTTAAATTATGAAGAGAAAATTATGATTTAGATAAAATAAAATTATAATATAATTTTTTAAGAAAGAAAAAATAACTGATTTAGTATCTCTATTTGTTCTTCTTTTTGATAGTTAAATTTAAATTCATATTCTTTTAAATAGAAAAAAAAGTTATCTTCATCAAAACCTTTATACTTTTTTAGGTTCGATTCAAGATATTTCCAAAATTCATTTAATTTTGTTTGATGAGAGTTTTTTGAGTGTATTTTATACCAGTTTAGATATTGAATAAAACCATCTTCTACATCAAAAGCTCGATTTCCAACTTTTGGCATAAGTAAAGTATAGATTCTTTCATTTGAGTAAAAACCTATAATATTTACTGCTTGGCTTAAAGATTTTCTTTTTTTCTTTTTTTCTCTTTCTTTTATATAATAAAACTCTTCATATTCTGTATAGTCTTTTATTGAATTGTGATATTCTTCTTCTAAAAAAATAGCAATTTTTTTTCTAAATAAATCAAATCTATCTTTTACAGTTTTGTAATTTAATTTCAATTCTTTTGCTGTTTCAAGTGCATTTTTATCTTCACAAAATTTTTTTATGATAGATTCATCTTTTTTTATTTTTTTTAGGGATAATTTTTTTGCACAAGTTTTGCATTTGATATAATCATCTGCAAGGATATAAAAGGTAGTATTTTTACAGTTTGGGCAAATCATAAGAAGTATTTTATCATTTTTGTATTATTAAATAATAAAATTTTTATATGGAGTGATAATTGCATTATCTAAATATTAAGGTAAGATATATTTAAACAAAAATAAGGTGGTACAAAAATGAAAATAGCAATTCCAGTAAAAGATGAAAGTTTGACATTTTTTAATAATGCAGGACATACTCCAAAATTTGCTATATATGATTTATTAGGTTCAGGAATATTTAAATCATTTAAATTAAATTCTATAATAACAAACCCAAGAACTGATTTGGATCATGACCATGCAGAAGAAGATCATGCTTGTGAGCATGCTCATGATGATGAAGAACATATAAAAGAACACAATAAAATGGGAATAGCACTAAAAGAGTGCAATTATATAGTTGTTAAAAAAGCATGTAAAAATACAGCAAACTCTTTTACTTCTCAAGGTATAAAACTTGTTAAATATAATGGTGAAGCAAATGATGTAAATACTATTTTAAAAGAAACATCAGCACAATTTATTTAAAAACTTGTTCTAAATATATATAAGTGATTTAATATTGTTATATGATATTTAGACTTTTTGAGTTAAACTATTTAAAATGAATAAATATTCACTAAAAATAGTTTAAACAAAAAGGAAAAATATATGTGTAAAGATTGCGGTTGTACAATAGCAGGACAAGAACATCATCATGAACATCATTCACATGAACATAGTGCATCTCACCAAGCAGCACACGAAACACTTCATCATAATCCTCAACTAAATGATGCAAAAACAATCTCAGTTATTCAAAAAATTTTAGATAAAAATGACCATGAAGCAGCTCACAATAGAGCTCATTTTGATAATCATAAAGTTTTAGGAATAAATCTTATGAGTAGTCCAGGAAGTGGGAAAACTACACTTTTAGAAAATATCGCTGATATGGTAGATTTTAAATTTGCAGTTGTTGAGGGTGACTTAGAAACTTCAAGGGATGCGGATAGATTAAAAGCAAAAGGAATTGAAGCTGTTCAAATCCAAACAGGAAGTGCTTGTCATCTTGATGCGTTTATGGTTCATAAAGGTTTACATGATATCTCTTTAGATGGAATAGATGTTTGTTTTGTGGAAAATGTAGGAAATTTAGTTTGTCCAGCTTCTTATGATGTGGGAACTCATTTAAATATTGTATTAGTTTCAGTTCCAGAAGGGGAAGATAAAATAGCTAAATATCCAGTTATGTTTAGAGCTGCTGATTTAATACTTATTACAAAAACAGATTTACTTCCATATTTTGATTATGATATTGAAAAAGAGAAAATGGAAGCAAGAAAACTAAAACCAAATGTAGATATTTTAGAAGTAAATATCAAAGATAAACAATCACTTCAAAATGTAATTGATTGGATTAATTTTAAAAGAAAGATGAGATGATATTTGTAAAATCAATTTCATTCATTTAGGCTTCACGGTGGGTACCCAAAAATCAAAGATTTTTACCCTTCCGTTGCAGAATCATTCATAAAATTGTTTTACAAATAAAAGGAGAATAAAGGGATGTGTTTATCAATACCTTCAAAAATAAAAAGTATAGACACTGAAATGAACACTTGCGTAGTTGATACTATGGGAGTTGAAAGAAGTGCTAGTTTAGATTTAATAGACCAAGATGTAAAGATTGGGGATTATGTTTTAATTCATATAGGTTTTGCTATGAATAAAATAGATGAAGAGGATGCTTTAGAGTCTTTAAAAGTCTATCAAGAAATTATAGATAAGATGGAAGAAAATGACCGCTTAGCAACTATTGAAGAAGCTGAAAATTGCTCAAATAGATAATATCATGGAAAAAGAATTACAACTAAAAGATTTATATGATGGTTTTAGAGATGCAAAAGTTATAAAAGCATATAAAAAACTAATAGATGAAGATTTAAAAGATTATGATGGAACTATAAATATCATGGAAGTTTGTGGAGGACATACACATACTATTATGAAGTATGGAATACCACAACTAATAAACAAAAAAATAAACTTTATCCATGGTCCTGGCTGTCCTGTTTGTGTTATGCCAAAAGATAGAATAGATAGTGCTTATGAGTTGAGCCTTCAAAAAGATGTAATACTTGTAACACTTGGAGATATGATAAAAGTTCCTGGAAGTAAGGGAAGTTTACAAAAAGCAAGAAGTGAAGGTGCTGATGTAAGATTTGTTTATTCTCCTATGGATTGTCTTAAAATTGCAGATGAGAACAAAGATAAAACTATTGTATTTTTTGCAATTGGTTTTGAAACAACAACTCCAATGACTTGTGCTTTACTTGAACAAGTTATAAAACAAAATATAAAAAATATTCTTTTTCATATAAATCATATAACAGTTCCTGAAGTAATGCGTGTATTAGTACAAAATAGTGATTGTAAGATAAATGCTTTTTTAGGTCCATCACATGTAAGTGTTATTAGTGGAAGTAAAATATATGAAGAGTTTCCAAGAGATTATAATAAACCAGTTGTTGTAAGTGGATTTGAACCAGTAGATGTGATGCAAAGTATCTCTATGATTGTAAAACAGTTCAAAGAAAAAAGAGCCAATTTAGAAGTAGAGTATAAAAGACTTGTATCATATGAGGGAAATCTAAAAGCTCAAGAACTTATAAATAAATACTTCAAAAAAGTTCCTTTTAAATTTAGAGGAGTAGGTGAGGTAGAAAATAGTGGATATGAACTAAAAGATGAATATAGTAAATATAATGCAAAAATAGTTTATAAAGATATATTACCAACACAAGAAGTAAAAGAGAATAAAGCTTGTAAATGCCCTGAGATTTTAATGGGAGTTGCAAAACCAACTGATTGTAAAATCTTTGGAAATGTATGTACTCCAACAAACCCAGTTGGCTCTTGTATGGTGAGTAGTGAGGGTGCTTGTAGTGCTTATTATAAATATGGGAATTTGTTGTAAAATAGTAAATGCAAAATACAATATATGAATATGAAGAGATAAAAGAAGATTCAGAACATTATAAAAAATTAAAAAATCATATTATTAACACAACAGAATTACATAAATATTTTACTCTTGATTGGAAAGATTTAAAAGCAAAGCAATATTGTGGAATTTTAAATTTTGACAATCAAGATTTTTATATCTTGCCAAAAATTGCAAATCATAATGATGAAAAAAATCTAAATATTTTTATTTATATGTTGATGTATGCTTATGATGTAAAACTATCAAATGAACAAATAGCTTCTTGTGCAAATCAAACTCATAATATTATAGAAGTATTTGTTCAAATGTTTGCAAATGGACTTCTACAAGAACTTAAAAAAGGAATCTATAAGAAATATATTACAGAGCAAGACAATTTGAGTGTTTTAAAAGGAAAATATCTAATAAATGAAAATCTAAAATACAACTTCACTAAAAATAAAATATATTGTGAATATGATGAATTTAGTCCAAATAATAGTTTAAATCAATTCTTTTTATATACTGTAAAATATCTGCAAAAATTTGTAAAAAATAAAAAACTTTTAAAACAGTGTGAACTAATCTTTGATGAGGTTGAATATAAGTCAGTAGATATAAATAAATTAGATAGGATTCATTTCAATAGATTAAATCAAAGATTCAAAATCAGCTTTGAAATAGCTATTTTACTTTTGAAACAATCAATTCCACTGTTTAGTCAAGATAAAAAATCATTTGCTTTTTTGTTTGATATGAATATATTGTTTGAGAAGTTTATAGCTAGAATGATTATAGAAATTGAGCCAAAAGCTAAAATACAAAATAGTGATAAGTTTGGCAATTTAATCTTAAAACCTGATATTATTTTGAATAATCAAATAATAGATACAAAGTATAAAAAAATCAAATCAATAGAAGATATAAAACAAAGTGATAAATTCCAAGCTTTTGCTTATGGTGTAAGTTATGGAGTTAATAATGTAATGCTTTTGTATCCTAGACATTTGGATGAGATAAAATATGATTTAATTCTAGGAAAAGATGATAAAAAAGTAGAATTAAAAATAAGAAGTATTGATTTGAACTTTATGGGAAATGATTATAAAGAGTATATTGATGAAATTAGAAAAAGAGTGGAGATTTTAAATGGATAGAAAAGAATTATTTAGAGAATGGTTAAAAAATAATGGGATGTCAGCAAGTGTTCAAAGTAATTATCCTTTATATATTGATGAATATATTCCAGCTATTTTAAAAGGCATAAATTTAGAGATCAATAGTTTATTTGAAATAACAGATTTGAAAAAATTAGAAGATATTTTAAATAAAATACAGATAGATTTAAAAGAAATTAATCTAGAAAAAAATAGTTTTCCATCAGCTTCATTAAAAAAATATATAGAATATATTAAATCATCATATAAAATTAGTAAAGACGAAAAATACAATATGAAAACAAAAAATATAATGCTCTATGGCGCTCCAGGTGTTGGTAAAACTCATAATTATAAAAGATTAATCACTATGATTGAAAATACTGAGAGTGAAAAAACTATCTTTGATACAATCTCAAAAAATGAAACTACAAATAATTTTGATAATTCAATTTTTGAAATGATAAAAAATGAAAAAAGAATAGAGTTTATAACCTTTCATCAAAGTTACTCTTATGAAGATTTTATTGAAGGGTTTAGACCTAGTGCGAATAGTCACATAGAATTAGAAGATGGTATATTTAAACTATTATGTAATAAAGCAAAAAATCAAATCAAAGAAACAATATATCAACATATTTCTTTTGATGAAGCTTTTGATATATTAAGAACACAATATATAGAAAACGAATTAGATAAAATATTTAGTGTTTCTAATGTTGAAATACTTATTCATGAATTTAAAGATAAAACTATAAAAGTTCAATCATCAAATGCAAAAGATACTCAATATGTTAAGAAATCAGATTTAGAAACAGTAGTTAATGCAATACTAAATAATGAAGTTCAAAAACCAAGTGATATAAAAAACTTAGATGTTAAAAAAGATACTATCTCTTTAGGCGGATTATATTATCCAATTGGTAAAAAGATTGTTGAGATAATTAACGAAACAAAAAAAAGTATAGAAGAAAAAGAAAAAAACTTCTATATAGTAATAGACGAAATAAATAGAGGAAATATCTCTAAAATCTTTGGAGAACTTATTACACTTATAGAAGAAGATAAAAGAGATACATATGAAGTAACACTTCCATATTCAAAAGAGAAGTTTAAAATTCCATCAAACTTATATATCATAGCTACTATGAATTCAACTGATAAATCTATTGCAACTATTGATATAGCCCTAAGAAGAAGATTTACATTTTTGAAAATGAAACCAAAAGAAGAATTAGTTAAAAATGTTCAAGCAAATAAATTAATGAAAGATTTAAACGAACATATTTTAAAAACAATAAATGAAGATTATCAACTAGGACATAGTTACTTTATGAAAATAGAAGATGAAAATGATTTAGCATTTGAAAAAGAGTATAAAATCAAACCATTACTTGAAGAGTATTTTTATGGTGATGAGGTAAACTTCAAGAAAGCAATAGAAATTTTAGATATAAAAGAGCAAATATGAATATAGAACAAATAAAACAAAGAATACAAAAATTTAGTGATGATAGAAATTGGGAAAGCTTCCATAATCCAAAAAATCTGGTTATGGCTTTAAGTGGAGAAGTTGGAGAGTTAAATGAAATATTCCAATGGCTAAACTTTGAAGAATCTATAAACTTACCTGATGATGTAAAAGAACATACAAAAGAAGAGGTTGCAGATATTGCTATTTATCTTATAAGAATTTGTATGAAGCTTGATATAAATCTTGAAGAAGCCATATTAAATAAAATGACAAAAAATGAAGCTAAATATCCAGCAGAAACATCTCAAGGTGGAAGTAAAAAATATTCTAAGAGTAGGGAAAACAGATAAATGACAAAAACAATAACATTAGCCCAAGGAAATGGTGGAGCTGAAAACAATGAACTAATAACAAAGGTATTTTATAATGCTTTTAAAAATGAGATATTAGAAAAAAGTGAAGATGCAGCAGTTATAGAAAATGGAAAACTTGCTTTTAGTACAGATAGTTTTACAGTTAGTCCACTTTTTTTTAATGGAGCAAATATAGGAAAACTTGCCATTTGTGGAACTTGCAATGACTTAGCTATGATGGGAGCAAAACCAAAATATCTTACTTGTTCAGTAATCATTGAAGAGGGCTTTGAAGTAGAACAACTTGAACTTATAGTAAACTCTATGAAAGAAGAGTTGGCTAAAAATGAAGCGATTATTGTAAGTGGAGATACAAAGGTAGTACCACGTGGTGCAGTTGATAAAATTTTTATAAATACAACTGGAATTGGAGAGATACTTTATAGTGGAATTAGCTCAAATAGTATCACACAAGATGACCTGATACTTGTAAGCAGGGATATTGGAGCTCACGGTGCTACAATCTTTACTGCGCGAGAAGGTATGGATATGCACTCAAACTTAAAAAGTGATTGTAACTCTTTATATCCACAAGTTAAAGCACTTATTGAAAGTGGTGTTAAAATAACTGCTCTTAGAGATGCTACAAGAGGAGGAGTGAGTGCCGTTTTAAATGAGTGGGCAAAACAATCAAATATTTGTATTGAAGTAGAAGAAGAAAATATTCCAGTTAGCGATGAGGTAAAAGGAATTTGTGAAATGCTTGGTTTTGAAGCTACAAATTTAGCAAATGAGGGAACATTTGTACTTGCAATATCAAAAGAAGATGCTGCTCGTGCAATAGAAGTTTTACATAAATTTCCTGAGGCTTTAAATGCTTGTATTATCGGAAAAGTAACTTCTCAATATCCACAAAAAGTTATTTTAAATAGTTCTTGGGGAACAAAAAGATTTTTAGATACACCAACTGGTGAACTTCTTCCAAGGATTTGCTAGTGCATGAATATAGTATAGTTCAATCATTATTAGAAAGTTGTGAAGAGCACGCAAGGGCAAATGACGCAAAAAAAGTTACAAAAGTAGTAGTAAAGATTGGAGTTTTAAGTGGAGTTGAGCCTGATTTACTTCAAACTGCCTTTGATACTTTTAAAGAACAAACCGTCTGCCATAATGCGCAATTTTTGATAAATGTCCAGAAAATAGAGATTTTATGCCTTGATTGTAATACAAAATCAACTTTAGAAAAACATGAGTTTTCTTGCCCCAAATGCCAAAGTGTAAATATAAAAGTAACAGATGGCGAGGATATGTTTTTGATGAGTTTAGAAATGGAATAAAAGATTATTTTTTATTCTGTTTTATGATTTATTAGCTTTTTCTCTAAATTTGTGATATTATTTTTTCATTGAGTCTAGTCAGAAAGGCTTTAAAATGAAAAAAATTACATTAGAAAGGTTACTTTATAGAAAGTATTTAAAAACATCTTTTATATCAGTATTTTTTATTGGATTATTTTTAATATCTTTTTATTTTATAGTCAATAAAAATATAGTAAATAAAAGTAAAGATTTGATTTTAAGTAATCTTGAAACATTTATATCTTTAATGATTGATAACCAATCAAAAATAAAAACTGAACAATTTTTAGAATATCTATCAAATAAAAATTATCCATACAATGGTAAAATAATAATTCTTGATAATATGGGAAAAATAAAATTTACCAATACAAAATTAGGAAATCTTTTAGGTATAAAAAAAGATGATGATATTTTCAAAAATAATACTTACAAAATAAGTTATTATTTTAAAGATATCCTAGCTGAAAAAATCGTAGAAAAAATTGTATTAGATAATGAAAACTATTTAATCTTTTCAAAAAAATTATCAAATTCTTCCTTTTATTTAGTTTGTTTTATAGATGAAAAAGAGATTTTAAAAGAGATTAATATTTTAGTTGAGTATTGTAGAAATTTGGAGTTTATACTTATTTTTGGAATAGTTATATTTTATTTAATTTCATTTTTTTATATCTCTTTTAATGCAAAAAATTTTGTTTATAAAATAAATCAACCATTATCTAAAATTGTAGATTTAACGAAAACTTTTGGTAAAAAAGATGCATCTATTGAATTAGAATCTTGTGGAATTTTTGAAATAGATAGATTAAGTTGTAATTTCACAAAAATGCTAAAAGAGTTAGATAACAGAACAAAAGAATTGATTTTAGAAGAGACAAAGAGAGCTTATCAAGAAAGTTTAGCTAATACAGATGCTTTAACAGGTGCTTATAACAGAAGGTATCTTTATAATTTTTCAGAACAATATTTAAAAATAATAAAAAGAGAAAATAAAGAGTTATCTTTACTCTTATTAGATTTAGATGATTTTAAAAAAATAAATGATACTTTTGGACATGAAATTGGTGATATTGTGATTAAAGAATTAGTTAAAATATCAAAAAATTGTATAAGAGACAATGATTTGATAATAAGACTAGGAGGTGATGAATTTGTTATTTTATTACCAAATACTTATGTTGAAGATGCAAGAAAAGTTGCAATGAAAATTATTGATAAAATTAATGAGTATAATAAAAATAAAGAGTTTAATTTTACTATTAGTGTGGGAGTATCGCACTATCAAAAAGGTGATATATCTATTGACAATTTAATTTCAAGAGCAGATGATTCTTTATATGAAGCAAAAAGAGTTGGAAAGAATTGTGTTATTTAGATTTATATAAAATATTATTTATTGATTGTTAACTTATTTTTATTATAATATGCAAATATATATAAATAGGAAATGAATAAATGTTATTAATGAAGTTACAATCTAAAGAAAAGTTTTCTTTCTTGCAATTAGCTCACTATTTAGCAAGAATTGATAATAAATTTGGGGAAAGAGAAGAAGAAATAATATCTGAATATTGTACAGAAATGGGAATTGAAAATCTTGATTCTTTTGATATGGAAAATTTTAGTTTAGATAATATTTTAAAAGACTTTAAATCTGAATCGAGTAAAAGAATTGTAATTTTAGAATTAATGATTTTGATTCATATAGATCATAGTTTTAATATAAACGAACAAAAATTGATGGAAAAAATATCAATAAGTTTTGGTATTGATTTAGACGATGTTAATGATTATTCTCAATGGGGAAAATCAGTTGCTATGCTTTATGAAGTAGCAAAAATTTTCATAAATGAGAAAAAAAAGATTCAATAAAAATATTTTAAACTTAAATAATAAGAAATTTTAGATAAAATCTTCTTATGGAAATAATAGAAACATTAAATAATAAAATTGATAAATTAATTCATGATTATGAAAAGCTAAAGTTAGAGAATCTTTCGTTGATTCAGGAACTTGAGAAGTTAAAAAATGAAAATGATGAATTAGTTAGAAATAATCAAGATATGTTTTTAAGAATCGATAGTACATTAACATTGATAAAGGCACAAAAGAGTGAATAAAGAAGTTACATTCCATATAAATAATATGGCTTATACTGTAAATGTTGATGAAAAAATATACAAAGAATTAACTAAATATTTAGATTTAAATAAAAATAATGATACAAAAGATTTATTGATAGCATATCTTCAATTATCTCAAGATTATCATCTTTTTAAAAAAGATGTTGAAGATATTACAAATAAACTAGCAAGGTTTTAATATCAAAAGTTTTTCTTTATTAGAAATAATTATAGCAATAGTAGTAATAGCTATAATTATCTCTTTTTCAATTCCTAAATTAACTCAAATAAATAATAAATCAAGTTTAGTATCATTGAAATCTGAGATATATTTAATTCAAAACGGAATAACAAAACTAAAAAGTAAAAATGTACTTTTAGGAAATTCAAATGAAATTGATTCTTTGGATAATGCTTCAATAAATAAAAAAGCAGAAAAACTTTTTTCAAAAATAGTTGATTTTTCAGTTACATCAACTGATACAATTGAAAAAAAGATAGGAAGTTGGGCAAAACTTTCATCAAAAAATTATACTTTTTATTTACCTTCAAATTCTGTTTTATTTGCTCTTGAAAATGGAACTTTTGTTTGTAAAAGTGAAGAGAATATTTGTAAAGAGGTAGAATAGTGTATTTTTATGAAGTTGCAATTTTAAGGTCACCTTTAAATAATTTAACATATCAAAGTGAAAATAAAATTGAAATTGGAACAAAGGTTTTAATAAAACTAAGACAAAGAAAGGTTTTAGATGAAGCCGTAATCATAAAAGAAGTGGAAAAACCAACTTTTAAATGTACTGATATAAACGAAATTACAAATGAATTTTATGATGAAAAAATGCTTCAAATTTCGTCTTTTGTTTCTCAATATTATGTTTGCTCTCTTGGTGAAGCTTTAAGTGTTTATAATACTTTTGATAAAAATATAAATAAAATTGAAATAGAAGAAAAATTTGATAGTAAAATTGTTTTATCAAGTCTTCAAGAAAAAGCAAAAGAGTTTTTAGAAGAAAAAAAACAAGCACTTTTATTTGCAAATACAGGTGCTGGAAAAACAGAAATTTATATAAAAATTATTGAAGAACATCTAAATAATCAAAAACAAGCAGTTTTATTGATGCCTGAGATTTCTTTGACTCCACAAATGCAAAAAAGATTAGAAAAAGTTTTTGGAAAAAGTGTAGCTATTTGGCACTCAAAAATTACTAAAAAAAAGAAAGTAGAGATTTTAAAAGGTCTACAAGAAGGAAGCATAAAACTAATAGCTGGTGCTAGGTCTGCACTTTTTTTACCATATTCAAATCTTGGAGTAATTGTTGTTGATGAAGAGAATGATGACTCATATAAAAGTGATTCAAAACCAAGATTTCATACTAAAGATTTAGCAATTTATATAGCAAAAAAATTTGACTTACAACTTGTTCTTGGAAGTGCAACAGTAAGTACAAGTTCTTTTTATAAAATCCCATTTTTTAGACTTGATGAGACTTATCACAAAACAAAAAAATTATATAGTTTTGAAGATAGCGATGCAAATTTATCTTCAAAAGTTATAGATAAAATAGATAAAACGTTAAAAAGTAATAATCAAGTAATTGTATTTTTACCTACACGAGCAAATTTTAAATATCAGATTTGTACAACTTGTGGAAAATCTGTAGAGTGTCCTTTTTGTTCAGTATCTATGAGTTTACATAAAAATGATTTGGCTTTAAAATGCCACTATTGTGGATATACTCAAAAAATTCCTGATTCTTGTCCCTCTTGTAATAATGGAATTATTCATAATCTAAGAGTTGGAACTGCTCAAATTGAAGAGGAGTTAAAACTAATTTTTCCTGCTAAAACAATTAAAAGATTTGATAGGGATGAGATAAAAACTGATAATCAATTAAAAACAGTTTTAAATGATTTTAATGATGGAAAAATTGATATTTTAGTTGGAACACAAATGCTTTCAAAAGGACATGATTATCACAATGTAAAACTAGCTGTTGTTTTAGGAATTGATTCTGTTTTAAATATGAATTCATATAAAGCAAGGGAAAAGGCTCTATCTTTACTTATTCAAATAGCAGGACGAAGTGGACGAAGTGGTGAAGGTGAAGTAATAATTCAAACAAAAAATCAAGATTTTTTTAACCACTATTTAAATGAATCAAACTATTTAGAGTTTTTGAAAGAAGAACTTGAATTTAGAAAAGATTTTTATCCACCATTTTTAAAACTTGCAAAAGTGATGTTTTCTCACTCAAATGGTCTTAAAGTTAAAGATGAAATGGATTCGTATGTAAAACTTTTTAAAGAAAATAAAGATATTGAAGTTGTAGGTTTTGGTCAAAGTCCTATTTTCAAAATGTCAAATAAATATAGATATGAGATACTTCTTCGTTCTTCAAATATAAAAGCATTATTACAAGCTCTACATTCAGTGCAAACGCCCAATGCAACTATTGATATGGATACAATTTATTAATTAACCTTATATTAGTCAACTTTATTGTAAAATACACCAAAAATTTAATAGGAGAACTAATGGCTTATACAAAAGATGAATTTAAACAATTAGTAGATGATATTCAATCACAACCTTGGTACAAAAATCCAATCGGATTTGGTATTGCAAAAGTTGATAGAGGACAAATAAATAAAGATAAAATACTACAAGCGACTTTCCCTGTAATAAATTGGAATGAGAATTTTGGAAGTGCAGCAGTATTATTAAACGCTTTAAAAGTTGCTGGTGTTGATGTAGATACATCAAAATCAGAATTAGTATGCAAAATTTCAGATGAATTTTTAACTTCTTGTATTGAAGCTTTTAGACCATTTATTCCAGAAGCAAAAGGTGATGCACATAAAAATGTTCAAGTTGTTTCAACATTAGCATCTTTACCAATAGATTCAGGATTAAGTGCTGATGATTATAGAGTAGTATTTATTTTTGAAGATGCAGCACCTGAATCAACAGAAGCTGTATATTTAAAACTTTATGCACTTTCAACTGGAAAAGCAGCATTAAGAAGTCTTAATTTAAATGGTGCATTTGGTAAATTACACAACTGCGCTTGGATTGGAAATCAACCAATTGAATTAGATTGGTTAAGAGCAAATGAGATTGTATTAAAACTTTCAGGTAAATATCCAAATATTGATTTTGTTGATAAATTCCCAAGATTCTTACAACACATTATTCCTGCTGATAATACAAGAATTTTAGAGTCTTCAAAAGTTAGAATGGGAGCACAATTAGCTGCTGGAACTACAGTTATGCCAGGTGCTGCTTATATCAACTTCAATGCTGGAACTTTAGGTTCAGTTATGGTTGAAGGAAGAATCTCTTCAAGTGCTGTTGTTGGAGCTGGGTCTGATGTTGGTGGAGGAGCTTCAATTCTAGGAGTTTTATCTGGAACTGATGGAGTGCCTGTTACTATTGGAGAAAACACACTTTTAGGAGCAAACTCTTGTACTGGAACAACTATCGGTGATGGTTGTATTTTAGATGCAGGTGTTACAATCCTTCCAGGAACAAAAATCGCATTATCTGATAAAGCTGTTGAAGCATTAAAAGCTATAAATCCTGGAAAAGAAATTTCTAATGTTATGAAAGGTAGCGATTTTATCGGAGTAAATGGAGTTCACTTTAGAGTAAATTCTTCAACTGGTCAAACTATTGCTATGAGAAGTACAAGAGAAATCAAACTAAACGCTGATTTACACTAATTTTTATGGTATTTTTCATTAAAAAGGTAAGAAGTTTTCTTCTTACCTTTTTTTATTTTAACTTTCTAATCAACATATAACCACATATATCGTATAATCGCAACCTTAAAAAACAGAATAATACAATAAAAGAAGAATAATGATAGAACTAGTAAACATATCAAAAAGTTATCCAACAAATGAACTTTATAGTAACTTAGATTTAAGATTAAATGCTGGAAATAAAGTTGGACTTGTGGGAAGAAATGGAAGTGGAAAATCAACACTTTTTAAACTAATTTTAGGGGAAGAACAACCAGATAGTGGTGAAATAGCACTTCCTAAAAATTATAAGATAGGTGCTTTAAAGCAATACTTTGATTTTACAGAAAAAACTCTACTTGATGAGACAGCTTTAGCTTTGAGTGAAGATGATAAATATAACATCTATAAAGCTGAAAAGATTTTATTTGGACTTGGATTTTCTCAAGAAGATTTAGAAAAAGCGCCAAAAGAGTTTTCAGGTGGTTATCAAATTAGAATTAACTTAGCAAAACTTTTATTAACTGAACCAAATATGTTATTACTTGATGAGCCTACGAACTATTTAGATATTTTATCTATTAGATGGTTAAAAGCCTTTTTAAAATCATTCGAAGGTGAAGTTATTTTAATCACTCACGATAGAGATTTTATGGATAGTGTTTGTACTCATACTATGGGTATTATTAGAAAAAGTGCTTTTATGGTACAAGGAAGTACTCATAAATTTTATGAACTTTTAGCTTCAAATGAAGAACATTACGAAAAACAAAAAATAGCTCAAGAGAAAAAAATCAAAGAACTTGAAGAGTTTATTGCTAAAAATAAAGCACGTGCTGCAACAGCAACTTTAGCTCAATCAAAAGTAAAAATTTTAGAAAAAATGGAAGTTATGGAAGACTTACAATATGATTCTAGTTTAGACTTTAACTTTAACTATAAAGATACAGCAGCTAAATTCTTACTTGAAGTTAAAGATGTAAGTTTTGGATATTCACCTGATAATATTTTATTTAAAAATATTTCTTTTGCATTAAGTAAAGGTGAAACACTTGGGATTATAGGGAAAAATGGTAAAGGTAAATCAACTTTACTAAATGTAATTGCGGGAGAATTAAAAGCCTTAACTGGAACTATTGATTATCATACAAGTACAGTTTTTGGACACTTTGGGCAAACTAATATTTCACACTTAAATAAAAACAATACAATTATGGATGAGATTCACTCTGCAAATGTAAAACTTCCAGAATCAACTATTAGAGGAATTGCTGGATTAATGATGTTTAGTGGAGATAATGCTAAAAAGAAAATTTCACTTCTTTCAGGGGGAGAAAAAAGTAGGGTAATGCTTGGAAAAATTATAGCAAAAGATGTAAACTTACTTTTCCTAGATGAGCCTACAAACCACCTTGATATGGATTCTATTGATGCTCTTACAAATGCAATTAAAGCTTTTGAAGGTTCTTGTATTATTGTAACGCACAGTGAAGATTTATTAAGAGCAGTTTGTGATAGATTGATTGTATTTACAAATGATGGAGCTGATTATTTCAATGGAACTTATGATGAATTCTTAGAAAAAATTGGTTGGGAAGAAGATGAAACTGTTGAAAAGAAAAAAGTTGAAAAACCAAAAGTAAATAAAAAAGAGAGCAAAAAATTAAGAGCAGCGATTGTTTCTGAAAAAAGTAAAGCAACAGCACCACTTAAAAAAGAGATTCAAGATTTAGAAGAACAAATAGAAAAACTTGAAGATGCACTAGAAGATGCAAGAGTTAAACTTTCAAGAGATATACCAAAAATTGAAAAAGAGATTGAACAAAAATTTGAATTACTTGAAGTAACTCAATTCAAACTTGATGATATGAATAAAGAGTTTGAAAGAAGAATGAACGAGGTTTAAGCTAATAATAGCTTAAAGCTCTTTGGCGTAAATAGTTTTAAAGAATCACTTTTTAATGATTTTAACTCATTTGAGAATCCATTTTTACTAAAGATTACAAAGATATCTACATTTAAACCAGCACCTTTACAATCATCCATTAGTTTATTTAATTCATTTTTTTTGATTTTAGAATTTATATATTTACAGTTTCCTGCAATGATTTTTCCACTTGTTGTTTTTGCAACTAAATCTATCTCTCTTTTTTCATCCCAATATTTTCCAAACTGTTTTATAGGGTCTTCATTTAATAAATCTCTAATAAATTCCATTGATAATTCTTCAAATACAAAGTTCCCAAATTCAGCTTGTTTGTTTTCAAAAAGAGTATAAAATTCTTCATAATTTTTCTCTTTTATACCTTTATAAATTGGAGAAACAAAAGCAAACCAAAATCTTAAAAATGGTGTAGTAAATAGAAGTTTTCTTGCAACTTTGTCATCACCTCTTTTATTTGCTAAGTGATGTTGAGATGATTCAACTTCTATTATTCCTCTTTCAACTAATTTTTCAACACATTTAGAACCTTCTTCAAAACTAACAAATGCTCTTTTAAAAGATGAATTTGTTCTTCTATCGCCTTGAGCTATTCCTGTCAAAATAGCATGGTCAACTTTATAACCACCTGTTAAACTGTGAATTTCATTTCTTAATTGTAAATAGTTATTTAAAATATGTTGTTCTATTAGTTCTAGTATTGGTTTGTTTGTATCTATTTTTATATTTAAACCGCCAAATACTATAAAGTATTGAACAGCTTTTTCCATATCTGTGATGTTGTTTTCTTTACAAAAAATTCTAAATTGATTTTTTGTTGATTGGTCTATTAAAATTATGGTAAATCCTTATTATTTGTAATATTTTTGCAAAAAAGCATTAAATGAATTTGCAAATTGTTGTGCATCTTTTTGACTAAAAGGAGCTGGACCTTTTGTCATTTCTCCACTATCTCTTATTTCTTGCATTAAATTTCTAATCGCAAGATACTGTTTTATATTATCTTGCGTATAAGTTGCACCTCTATGGTCAATTGCATGAGCATTTTTTTGTATAGTTCTATCAGCTAGTGGAATATCTGCTGTTATTACAAGGTCATTCTCTTGCAACATTTCAATTATCTTATCATCTGCTTCATCTTGTTTTGTATCAACAATTATATATTTTATATAATTAGAAGTGCCTATATTGATTTTTTTATTTGCAATTACAATTGTATCTATTTTTTGTTTCTCAATTGCTCTTAAAACAATTGGTTTTAATAAATTTGGAAAAGCATCACCATCTATAAAAAGTTTCATATTTTAAACAAATCTTTTGGATCAATATGAGATGAATCTTTCGTTACTTGAAACATTAAACTATCATCAACCCTTCCAACAACGTATCCTTGTTTTATCCATTTTCCTACAACTAAAGTTGGAGAAATTTCATCTAAATGAGAGTAAATAGTGTGTAATCCACCTTCATGTTGAATAATTACAACATTATCAAGCATACCTGCATTTTTTTTAGCATAAACAACTTTTCCATTTAAAACTGCTACAACTTTTGCTTTAGGTTCATTGCTTTTTAAAACAATAGATTCATTAAAAAGTTTTATTTTATAAATTGGGTCATAATATGTTCCAAAATTTTTTACAACTTTAAATGATTTTAATGGAGCAATAGATTTTTCACCTCTATATTTTATTATTTTTATTCCATCAGTTGAAGAACCAATTTTTTTTACATCTAAATTTAGATTCTTTGCATATTTTTGATTTCTAACATCAGATGTTTGTATTTCATCATCATTTACTGTATCTTCTTGAGTTGTTGTTGAACCTTTTTTAGTATTTAAAAGTGTTTGTAATTTTTTTCTTTTTTCCTCTTCTTCTCTTTGTGCAATTTTTTTATCTTCTTCTTCTTTTAAAATATTTAATTCAGCAAGTAAATTTTTCAATGATTCTTGTTGTTTTACTACTTTATTCAATTCTATTTGATAAGATTTATGTTGTTCTTCAAGATTTGCTAATGAACTTGAATGTTTTTGTTTTAAAGATGTTAATTTATCTTTTGTTTTTTGTCTATCTTCTATATATGAAGAGATTTTTTCAATATCTTTTTGATTGTTTTTTGTATTTGTATATAAAACAGTATATGTACTATTTAATTTAGTTACTTTTTCTTTTGAATATTGAGATAATAAAGTATATATTTCATTATCAATTAATTCTTGTAAAGAGTTTTCAGAAGCAAGTTTTAATGCCATTGATACTGAAAACTCTTCAATGATAGTGTCAACTATCTCTTCTTCATTACTACTTTTTTCTTTTATTAATTCAGTTGATTTCGATTTTAATTCATCAAGTTTATTTTTTGAATCTTCAAGTAATTTCTGATGTTGTTCTATATCTTCATTTACTTGTTTTATCTCTTTTTCTAAATTTATAATATTTGTATTTTGTGATTCAATTTTATCTGCTAAATCTTTTATTTTTAGATTTGTAGTCTCTTTTTTTTCAAGATTTGAGTTTAAAATTTCTTTATTTTGTTTGATTTTTTTATCAATATTTGAAGCAAAAATCAAATTTACAAAAAACAATAATAGAAAAAATATTTTAGTCATTTTTTATCTTATATTTTAATAATACACCAAATATTGTAAAAATTGAAATTGAAAAAGATAGTAAAAATATTTTCATCAATTCAAATGGTAAATTTATTTCAATATCAACAATATCATGTAATTCCAAAGGGAATAATACATCCATATTATTTGAAACATAATAAAGAAAACAAGTTGTGATTAAAAATGCTAAAAAAGAACTAAGAAGTGCATAATTTAAAATAGATGATGCACTGTATAAAATAGAAGCTCCATGCAATCTAAGTATAGAAATTTTTATATTATGTTCATGAAACCATAGTTTTATTTGCTTAGCAATAATAATTATTGCAAAAATAGTAATAATAAAAAATAGTATAAATGAAACACTATTTAGTAAAAGTAATAAAAGATAAATTTGATTATGGTTTTTATAAAATACTTCTACTTTTTTAATATTTTTATTTTGAAGTAAAGTTTGTTTTATTTCCTCTAATTCACTACTTGTTGGAAAAATTTCTAAATATATTTGATAAAAATTTGGAAGTTTTTGTTTTAGTAATTCGATAGAATTATTTGATAAATTAGTTTTGATATTTGCAATAATTTTTTCATTTGGTAAAGCTTGTATTCTTTCAACTTTTATACCTGCAAGTTCACTAAATGTATCTTTTTCAATAGGTGTATTACTTACAATTACTATAGAATAATCCCTTGAAATTTGAGTTTTATAATTATCAACTACATTATTTATTAGTAAAAATATAGAAAATGCAATTAACATAGAAAGCAATGGAATTAAAAAAGCAAATATATTTTTAAGAAACTTCATAAATGATTCCATCCTCAATAGATAATTGTCTAAATTTTATTCCTAAATTTTTAGGAACTCTATGTGTTACTACTACAACAGTTATACCTAATTGTTCATTTGCACCTTTTAATAAATTCCATACAACTTCAGCTGAATAATCATCAAGATTTCCTGTTGGTTCATCTGCTATTATGATTTTTGGATTATGTGCTAAAGCCCTTGCTACTGCAACTCTTTGTTGTTCTCCACCACTTAACTCATTTGGATAATATCCTGCTCGATGAGTAAGTCTAACATGAGCTAATAGTTTATTTGCTTGATCTCTTGAAACTTCATGAGAATAGCCATTTATTTTAAGTGGTATCATAATATTTTCTTCTATTGTAAATTCATTTACAAGTTTATAATCTTGGAAAATAATACCAATATCTTTTCTAAGAAGTCTTAGTTTTTTACCTTTTATTCCAAAAACTTCTTGATTTTCAATTTTTAAACTCCCATGTTTTAAAGGAATATCTCCATAAAATGATTTTAATAAAGTAGATTTTCCACTACCTGAGTTTCCACCTATAAATATGAACTCCTTAGGTTTTATTGAAAAGTTTCCTTTTTTTATAATATATTTATTATCATCATAAGTAAGGTAAATATTCTTAGCTTCAATCATTTATTTAAAATCTCTTTTAATTTTTTATGTGCATTTATATTTGAGCTTGTTGGAAGAGGATTTCCTTGATAATAAGTAATTTCTCCTTCTTCAACAAGTAAATATTTTGTAACAGGTCTATCAAAATTTCCCATAGTTACTTTAATTAATCCTGAATTATTTTTATTCTCAATAATATATAATTCTTCAATATGAATAAAATAATTTTTTTCAATAAGTGATTTTGAAGGAATTCCTTTTAAAATTTTACTAAAATCGATTTTTGAATTAAATGAAAAATCAAAGTTTAAATTGATGTTTTTATCTTCATTAAAAGCCTCTAGAACTACATCATAGATATTTTTACCTTGTTTTTTCCATCTATCTTCATATTTACTAGAAACTGCTAAATCTTTATTTATATCAATAGTAATTCTTCCTTTTGGAAGATTTGTTAAAACTTCTGTGCAAAAATCAAAATATTTTCTACTATCAGTTCTAAGTTCTAATGTTCCACCAACTTTTAAAACTCTTAAAGCTTCATTTACAAATTCATTAGAGTATATTCTTCTATGAGGTTTTTTATCCCAAGGAACAGGAAAATGAACAAAGATTTTTCCAACTTTGTTTGATTCAATAAATTCCATAAATAATCTTGCATCATAATTTACAACTAAAATATTTGTAATACCTTGAATTTCAAGTTGTTTTAAAAGTTGTTCAATTGATGGATAGTGAATTTCAAGACCAATAAATTGAACATTTGGATTTGATTTTGCTTGATGTAAAAGATGTCTTCCACTTCCAAAACCTATCTCTATTTGAATCTCTTTATTTGTCTTAAAATCATCAACAAAATAGTTTATATCTTTTAGATATTCATGTTTTGTCTCTTTTTTTACTTGAAGATTATTTGTATTTGAAAATAATACATTGGCTTCATTTAGATTTACATAGGCATTTAAAGCATTTTTTACAAGAGTAACAGGTGATAATCTCGTAACTTTATCTGCTTTTATCATAAAGTTTTCATCTTTAGGTTTTAAAGATAATAAAAATTCTTTTCCTTGGTTTTTAACAGCAACTCTATATTCTATTTTTCTTTCTTTTTGAGTAAAGTTATATGACTTTGCTATAAATTTAAACTCTACACCATCTTTTTCTAATGGTGTATTTATTAACTCTTTTCTTTCAAATACGATATGTGGCATTTATTCTTTCTTATTATTTTGAATTTGTTTTTGGTATTGTTAATGACGCTTCATTTGTTTTTTCAGATACTAATCCAAACTCATCATTTGCTTGAACTGTATATTTATATTCTACACCGCTTACAATATCTGTATCTTCAAATCTTGTATCTGTTATGTTATTAAATTTTACTAACTTATATTCAAAAAAGTTTTGTTTGATTTTCTTCTCAATATTATATGATACAGCTCTATTATCTCCTGCTTTCCAGTTTAAAATAGCTCTATTATTTTGAATTTGTGCAAGAGTTAATACTGGTTTTGCAGGTTTTGGTAAACTAATTCCTTTTATAGGTGTAATATCAAAAGAACTTTCTAATCCATCTTTTCCTACAGCAATAACTTTATAGTAATAAACTCTTCCATCATCATCTGTCTTATCTGTAAATTCAAGAATATTTGAATTTACAGTTCCAACTTTTTTATATCCAAAAGATGAATAAATACTTCGGTGAATATCGTATTTAATAATATCTTGTGTTGGTGAAACATCCCAAGCTAAAAATATTTTTTTAGGAATGTTATTTGAAGCTCTTACATTTGAAGGTCCAGTTGGAAGAGGTTTTGTTTTTGCTACAACAGGTTTTGAAGTTGCTGATTCAACATCATTGAATGTAAATGCTTTAACTCTATATTTATAAGCTGTATTATTGTCTAAACCTGTATCAATATATTCAACTGATAATCTTTGATTTATAGTTTTTAAATAAATCCATTCATTTAAAGTTGTATTGAATTTTTCAATTCTATAGTATTGAACTCTTGGGTCTGGATGTGGTCTCCAAATTATTTTTATTCTATTTGGTAAATCAGAAATTGCTTGTACAAATTCAACAGCAGGAAGTCTTTGTAAAGTTTGTGCTATGTATGCATCTGTTGTAGGAGATTCACTACCATCTGCTAATCTCGCAGATATTTGGTAAGCATATTTTGTATTTGGCTCTAAATCTTTATCAACATAGTGAGTTGCATATCTGTTATCAATAGATTTAATAAGTCTTAAAGTTTTTCCATCTTTTTGTAAATCCATTCGATAAAAGTTATATCCTACAACTTTTGGGTCATTTGATCTTTGCCATTCAAATCCAATTGAAGTCATATCTGGAATTGATTTTATAGAATTAAAATTTACAGTTTCAACTGAGTTATTAATTTTAGGTTTTGTTGGTGTATTTAAATTATCAAATATGTTGGTACAACCACTAAATAGAAAAAGTAAAACTGTTAATGATGTAGCTTTCATCAATTTTAACATCTATATTCCCCTTTTGAAAGTTTTTAGTTAAAAAATCATTTATATCTGTTGGTAAATTTGCTTTGAAACTCATTTGCTTATTTGTTATGGGATGGGTTAAATAAAGATAATAAGCATGCAAATAAAATCTATTTATTTTATTTAATTCGCCCTTAAAACCATATAAATTATCGCCAAGTATATGCCTATTTATCGAACTTAAGTGAACTCTAATTTGATGAGTTCTTCCTGTATATAATTTTGCAGCAATTAATTCAAATTTTTCATTATCACTTAATGCAATTTTTGAAAAAGCTGATTTCGCAAATCTACCATCTTTTTCAATTGACATTTTTAATCTATTATTAGGATTTCTTCCAATTGATTTTTCAATAATTGTATTTTCTTTTAATGGCATATCAACTATTGCAAGATAATATCTTCCCATAGATTTATCTTCAAGTTGTTTTGATAATCCAACATGAGCTTCATTTGTTTTTGCAACAACCATAACTCCACTTGTACCTTTATCAATTCTATGAACAATACCATGTCTTTCTTCACCACTAATTGTTGAAAGTGATATATTTTTCAATTTTAACCAATCAACTAAAGTTGCATCTTTTACACTTGGTGCATCATGAACTGTTAAATTATAAGGTTTATTAATTACAAGAATATGTTCATCTTCATAAATAATTTCTACCTCTTTTCCTTCTAAAGAGTTTATTATAAACTCTTCATCTTTTATATTATTAAATTCTGCTTTTGGAAAATGAACATCAACTACTTGATTTTCTTTTAATTTTAGTCCTGTTTTATTTACAGTCTTGCCATCTACTTTAACATACTCTTTTTTTATAAGTTGTTCAATTTGATTTCTTGAAGCTTCAATTTGTGAAGCTAAAAATTTATCCAATCTATTTGTTTCAAAAACAATAAAATTTTTATCCATATTTAGATACTCTTTCACTATGCGTTTAATTGATAAAAGAATTATTTCACACTTTGATTATTTGTTAATAATATTTGTTTTACCTTTGATATTCTTATCATACCATTTAATAAGTGAAACAAACGAACAATTGGCTAATAAACAATTGGTGTATTATACTATTTCTATATTTGTATTTCTTTTAGTATTTATATTGCCTATAAGAAAAAAAGTGAGAATTATTCCAGCTTTATACTGGATAGGAATAATTTTACTAATTGCTGTTGAACTTATAGGAATTTCAAAACTAGGTGCAAAAAGATGGATTTATATACCATTTATTGGAACTACAATTCAACCATCAGAACTAATTAAACCAATATTTATTTTGATGCTAGGATATTTAATACAACATAAGCCACCACCAAAAAATGGTTATGGATTTAGTGATTTTATATATTTTTCATTTTATATATTGTTACCATTTGTTTTAATTGCAATTGAACCAGATTTAGGAACAGCTTTAGTTTTACTTTTTGTTGGTTATGGAATTTTATTTTTAATAGGTGTAAATTGGAAAATATGGGTTAGTATAATAGTTATAATTGGAGTTGCTTCTCCTTTTATGTATACTTATTTGGTAAAAGATTATCAGAAAAAAAGAATTCATGATTTTATTTCTGAAAAGCCTAGTTATCATGTTCAACAATCAATTATAGCTATTGGTTCAGGTGGACTTACGGGAAAAGATAGTGAAGATGCAACCCAAACACAATTGAAATTTTTGCCAATTGCAACAAGTGATTTCATTTTTGCTTATTTCGTTGAAAGATATGGATTCTTAGGTGCAATAGGATTGATTTTTTTATATTTGTTGATAATTTTACATTTATTAACAATGAATTATTTTTTTAAAGATGATTATATAATTAGAGCTTTTGCCTCCGGTTTAGGACTTTTAATATTTTTTAATATGAGTATTAATGTTTTAATGGTTATTGGTTTTGCACCAGTTGTTGGGCTTCCTTTACCGTTATTTTCATATGGTGGAAGTTCTTTTATAAATTTTATTGTGACATTTGCAATTTTAGAAAATTTATTAGCATTTAGATATATGAATTTATATAATTATGAAAGAAAGTTATAAAATAAAATTTTTAAGTAATAATTTGAGTTTAAATAAAATATAAAAAATTTTATTTAAACTCCTTGCTTTTCTAATAAATTACTTACAATGTCTAAATCATAAATTGAATCTCCGCAGTTTTCTTTTCTTGTTTCAATATTTATTATCTCTTCATCATTTTCATTTGTATATTTATAAGATAAAATATAATCTTTTTTTAATAAACTTAAAGTAGTTTCACTATCACAAAGGGAATCATTAATTTGTTTTTTGAAAATATTTTTAGATTTTTCTTCTGTTAAATCAACACCAATTAGAGTATATACATAAAATATAGTTTTTTCTTTTTTATATATATTTATCAAAATGCTATTTGCATCAACTTGTATAGGTAAATTATTTTTAAAGTCTTCAATATCTTTTCCAATAAGATAATCTTCTAAAAAATAGTATTTATATATTTCAATAATAAGAGCTAATGAAAAAAATAAATTTATTGTAACAATAATTTTTGCTAAAAAAGACCAAACTTTTAAACCTGTATATTTAGAAGCACTTTTAAAGGTGATATAAAATATTGCTATTGAATATATTAAAACCATAAAATAAATAAAAAACTGTAAGTATTCAGATTCAAATCTTATAAGATTTACTTGAAGACAAATTTCTATACAGATAGAAATAAAAACAAACCACAACCAAAAAACAATTATTAATGGAATTTCACCTTTAAAAAGTCTACTTAAATATTTTTTTTTATTTTCTAAAATCATTTCTTTCCCTAAAATAGCCTATAAAATACTTTAAATCTTAATTTTGTTGGAGTTGTTGGTCTTGGATAATCTTTATAGGCAATTTCAATTAATTCAATTGTATAATCATCTAATACAGCATAACCAGAAGAATTTATAATTTTTAATCCACTTATACTTCCATCTGGATGAAACATAAATTCAACAATATTTATTCCTCCAATTTTAAGTTTAGCAGCAAGTTTTGGATAACCTAATCTATCTAAAACTCTTTGAGTAATAACTTGAAAATTATTTAGATTTTTTTCTAAATAAGCTTTTTGTACTTTTGTAAAATTTTGATATTCTTCCCCATATAATCTCTCTAATTCATTAAGAATTTCTTTGTTTATAGGTTCTTTTTGTGATAAAAAATTTTCTAAAGTTTTTTCTTGCAAAGAGTTATTTTCTTTTACAATTTGTTCTTGTAAAATACTTTTTTGGAATTTTTTAGATTTTTCAATATCTATCTCTTTTTTTCTTTCAACTTTTTTGTCAATCTTCTTAGGAGTAGATTTATTCTCTTTTATCTCTTTTTTTACAGTTTCTACTTTTTTTGTAATTTGTGGTTTTTCAATTTTTTCTATTTCAGTTTTTTGAATCTCATTTTTTTTTAATTTTACAAATTTCACATCAGACTTTTTTTCTACAATCTCTTTTTTAGGTGTATTTTCAGGCAATTCTTTATCTTTGTATTTTTTTAATAATAGCAAATGTAAAGATATTGAAATAATAAAAGCTAGGATAATAATTTTCATAAGCAGGATTATAGTACAATTCCGCTAATAAATGATTAATTAGGAATGTGAATGTTTGAAAAATCAATAAAAGCTTATGAAGAAGCTTGTAAAGTGATTCCTGGAGGAGTAGATTCTCCTGTTCGTGCCTTCAAAAGTGTAGGCGGAACACCACCTTTTATTCAAAAAGGAGAAGGAGCATATTTATATGATATAGATGGAAATAAATACTTAGATTTTGTTCAAAGTTGGGGACCTTTAATATTTGGTCATTGTGATAAAGATATTGAAGAAGCTGTTATAAAAACTGTAAAAAATGGATTGTCATTTGGAGCACCAACAGAACTTGAAACACAATTAGCAAATGAAATTGTGGAAATGTATGATAATATCGACAAAGTTAGATTTGTAAGTTCTGGTACAGAAGCTACAATGTCTGCAATTAGATTAGCACGTGGTGTTACAGGTAAAAATGATATCATCAAATTTGAAGGTTGTTATCATGGACATTCAGATTCTCTTTTAGTACAAGCAGGTTCTGGAATGGCAACATTTGGAGCACCAAGTAGTCCTGGAGTTCCAGCTGATTTAACAAAACATACTTTAGTTTGTGAATATAATAATATTGAAAATTTAAAAAAATGTTTTGAAGATAGTTCAGATATTGCTTGTATTATTATTGAGCCAATTGCTGGAAATATGGGATTAGTTCCAGCAACTGAAGAATTCTTAGCTACTTGTAGAGAATTATGTGATAAATATGGTGCACTTCTGATTTTTGATGAAGTTATGTCAGGATTTAGAGCAAGTTTAAAAGGTGCTAGTGGGATTTTAAAAACTCAAGGTGATATTATCACATTTGGAAAAGTAATAGGTGCTGGTATGCCAGTTGGTGCTTTTGCTGCAAGTAAAGAAATTATGGGACATTTATCACCTGAAGGTAAAGTTTATCAAGCTGGAACTTTAAGTGGTAATCCAGTTGCTATGGCTGCTGGATTAGTAAGTCTTAGAAAATTAAAAGCAAATTCAGAACTACTTTATGCTGATTTAAGTGCAAAAGCTAATAAATTAGTAAATGGTTTAAAAGATATAGCAACAAAATATAATATTCCTATGCAAGTAGATACCAGAGGAAGTATGTTTGGATTTTTCTTTTGTGAAAAAGCTCCAAAGAATTTTGTTGAAGTAGGGCTTTGTGATTTTAAAAGATTTCAAACATTTCACCATGAAATGTTAAAAAAAGGTTTTTATTTCGCTTGTTCTCAATACGAAACAGGTTTTGTTTGTACTGCAATTACAAATGAAGATATAGATGCATGCTTAAATGCTGCAGATGAAATTATGCAAAAGTTGTAAGAACAACTAGTTGTTCTCTTTAGCGTTTGTTTCTTTAACTTTGGCTTTGCCAAAGTGTTAAAAGAAATTTAATATTAAAATAAAAAGGAAAATTATGCCAGTATTAAAAAATGTAGAATTAACAAAAAAAGCGAATATTTATTTCGATGGAAAAGTTACAAGTAGAAGTTTTGTAGATGAAAAAGGTATTAAAAAATCTTTAGGTATTATGATGCCAGGTGAATATACATTTGGTACAAATGAAGCAGAGCATATGGAAATTATTGCAGGAAAAGTTGAAGTACTTGTTGCTTGTGGTGATAGTAATTGGGAAACATATGGACCAGGTGAATATTTTGAAGTTCCAGCAAATTGTAGTTTTGATATAAAAGTAATTGAAATAACAGATTATTGTTGTACTTATATTGGATAATTATGCAAGAAGAATATGAAAAACCAAAACATCAAGATAAAATAGCTGCTTTAGATAATCTATCATTAGGTATATCTATTGTTGCTGCAATTATAATAGGTTTTGGTATTGGATATGGTTTAAAACAATTAACTGGATATACTTGGACTTTATGGCTTGGTATTTTTTGGGGAGTTTTAGCTGCTTTTATGAATGTTTATAAAGCATATAAGAGAGCTCAAAAAGAGTTTGAGGGGATGGAAAACGATCCTAGATATTCATATAGAGCTAAACATGGAGATAAATCTTTTGATGATGAAGATTAATCCAGAAGTTGTTAGATTTGCAAGGGTTTTTATTTTTTTAGACCTTTGCATTTTTATTTATACATTAATTTTTCAAAATAATATTTGGTTATTAAATACTCAAGTAGCTTTTGTATCTTCTTTATTTATTACAATTGCTTCTTTTTATTCTTATAAAAAAAATATTCAAAATAGATTATCAAATTTAGATTTATCAAAATCATCTACTTTAGAAAATAGAGATAAAATTGATGAAATTGATGATCCATACGATTTATATACTGAATATGAAGAAATTCCAGAATCAGAGCTTACACCTGAAAAAATTAAAGAAATAATAAATGATGAAAAATCAAAAGTAAAAAAGAATACATTTAAGAATACACTTTTTGCGACAGGTGGTTTTTTATCTCTTTATAGAGTTATTGGATATGGATTATTGATTTTTGGTTTTTTTGCATTAAATAATAATAAAATATTTACTCCAATTGCTTTTATAATTGGATTAGGTATCGTTCCACTAGGAGTTCTAATTTCAAAGCTAACTAGAAAATAGCTTTGAAATTATAAAATTAGAGGTAAATCTATAGTTACTTTACTATCATCAGCAGTTAATATAAAAGAGTGATGATTCTCTTTTAGATTGATTTTTGAGAAATCTCCACTTTCATTCGAGGCAATTTCTACACTAATTAAAGAATATTTTTTTCCATCAATTTTTATATATTCACCAATTTTCAATAAAATAGAGCAAGAAACTTGTTTTCTTCCTGTAAATGCTTCAAAAATCTGATTTAACGTTTTTATGAATGAACTTGCGTCTAATTTAAATTCAGGAATTGAAGGATCATAATTTTTTGTAAAATTTATATCAGTTTTAATTTTACTTGTAGAAATTGCTAAATCAACTAACGTAAAAATATTTGTACTATTAATATTTTTTATATTTAATTTTGATTCTTTTTTTACCATTGCACTTTTATATAGTTTCATATGAATTTCATCTTCATTTTCATACATAACTGTAATTGCATAAAATGTATAATTTTTAATTGTTAAATCTATATAAGAAGTTAATGCTCCAAAAGTTTTTGGAGCATATGTTAACGCTAAATCAAATAGTTCTTTTTGTTTTATTCTATTTAATAAAAATTGAGCTTCTGAATTAGAATATATTATTTTAGAGCTAGATGAAAAAGATAATACAGGATTTAAGTCCAGCTCAACCCATTCTTCAAAAAAACTCATCTTTCTAACTTTCTACATAATTTTTAAGATTTTTACCAACTTTTGGATGCTTTAATTTTTTAATCGCACTTGATTCAATTTGTCTAACTCTTTCTCTTGTTACAGAAAGTTCTTTTCCAATTTCTTCTAATGTTCTATCACTTGCATCTTCCATAAGACCAAATCTCATTCTAATAACAGCTTGTTCTCTTTCATTTAATTGACCTAAAATTTGATCAATTTGACCTTGTAAATCTTCTTTCATGATGTTATCAACTGGTGTTGGAGCTTTTTCATCAGGAACAAAATCTCCAAATTTACCATCATCATCACTTCCAATAGGAGCTTCTAAAGATACAGGCTCTTTTGTAATTTTAATAACTTGTTTTACTTTATCAACAGGAAGTCCTACTTCTTTTGCGATTTCATCAACATCAGGCTCTTTTCCATTCTCTTGGATACCTTTTCTGATGATTTTATTAATTCTATTAATAGTTTCAATCATATGAATAGGAATTCTAATAGTTCTAGCTTGATCTGCAATTGCTCTTGAAATTGCTTGTCTAATCCACCATGTTGCATAAGTAGAAAATTTATAACCTTTTTTATATTCAAACTTATCAACAGCCTTCATAAGACCGATGTTTCCTTCTTGAATTAAGTCAAGGAAGGGTAAACCTCTATTTGTATATCTTTTTGCAATTGATACAACAAGTCTTAGATTTGATTTTGCCATTCTTGTTTTTGAAGTATCAGTAATTTGTTTACCTCTTTTTATTTGCTCAAGAACATCTCTTAGTTCTTCAGGTGATAAATCAAATCCTCCCTTACTTGCTTCTGCTGTTTGGAAAAGTTTTTTTATTTCCATATAAGTAGAAACCATAGTTGCTTCTGGAACCATAGATGTAATTTGTGCTTTTGATAAATTAACAATATTATCTAAAATCTTTTTGTGATTTTTTAATAAAGTTTCATTAAATAATGGTAATTTATATTCTAATCTTTTTAATTCACTATCAAAACCAGTATCAGATTTAAGTGCAGTTTCCATCGCTTTTACAATTTCAGTAATAAGTTTAGAAGTTGGACCTAAATCTAATAAAGCTTCTTTTAAAATTTTCTTTTTAAATGCAACAGCAAGATTGAAAGTCATTTGATCAACTTCATCATCTGATTTTGCAGTCTCTTTTACAGAAAATTTAAGCCAATCTTTTTTAGCTTTTTCTAAATTTTTGAAGGCTTCAATAATAGTTTGTGCTCTTTTATCAAGTTTTTTCTGTTTTTTTCCACTAACTTTTTCTTCATCAGATTCATCAGATTCACTATCAATATCTTCATCTTCAATATCTTCATCTTCTAAGTTTTCTTCATCTTCATTTTCAGAATCATCATCATCAAAATTTTTAAATAATTCTTTTACTTTTCTTTCTCTATTTACTAAAGGTTCTTTATATTCCAAAATAAAATCAATTAGATATGGTACATAACAAATAGCATCAAGAATAATATCTTCACCCATTTCTATTTTTTTAGAAATTTCAACTTCTTCTTCTTTTGTTAAAAGAGGAATTTGTCCCATTTCTCTAAGATACATTCTTACAGGAGAATCTGATCTTGACCATTCAAGTAGTTCTTTATTTTTTAATAAATCGTAAACGTCATCTTCGTTTTCAATTAACTTTTCTCTTAATTCTTTTCTTTTTTTAGCTTCTTCAGCATTCATTCTTTTTGCTTGTTCTTGAGAACTAATTACAGTTACATTATATAATTGTATTAATGCTAAAAGTTTTTTAATGTTTGGACCTGAAGGTGCTTTAGGAAAGATTTTAATAATTTTCTCATAGGTAAGTATAGAATCTTTGTATTCTTTTACCAATTGCTCGATAGTTTTATTTATATCTTTTACGCTCATTGTGTTCGGAAATCCTCTTTATTAAGATGGTCGGATATTATACCCAAATTAATTAAACATCTTATTAAAAAATATAGATTTAAACAAATATTACTAAAAAATTAGTTAAAATGCATTTTTTTTGAAAATATTTATTTGATAACTTTTAAGAATTATCAAATACAAGGACATATATTATGAATAAAATTACTGGAAAAGTGTGGAATTTTGGAGCAAATATTGATACAGATGTTATTATTGCAGCTAGATATTTAAATAGTTCAGATCCTGAACATTTAGCAAAATATGTAATGGAAGATGCAGATCCTGAATTTCCAAAAAAATTACAAAGAGGTGACATTATTGTTGCTGGTGAAAACTTTGGATGTGGTTCAAGTAGAGAACATGCACCAATCGCATTAAAAGCTGCAGGAGTTGCTGCTGTTGTTGCACCTTCATTTGCTAGAATTTTTTATAGAAATGCATTTAATATGGGATTACCAATATTTGAATTACCTGAATCTTTAGAAATAAAAGAGGGTGAAGAAATTTCAATTGATTTAGATAAAGGTGAAATTACAAATAATACTACTAATAAAACATATAAATTTATTCCAATTCCTCCTTTTATGCAAGAATTAATTGCAACAGGTGGATTAATTAATTATGCAAAAGCAGAAATGAAAAAGGCAAACTAAAAATGAAAAACTACAAAATATCAATAATCAAAGGTGATGGGATAGGACCAGAAATCGTTGATGAGGCAATAAAAGTATTAAACGCAGCAGCAAAAAAATGTAATTTTGAATTAAATTATAAAGAATATCTAATGGGTGGTA
>Ga0265295_1000891_pt1 | contig 56492 bp, 50 predicted proteins | sample Munlansysbiofilm_FD_192503 | JGI IMG/M metagenome (GOLD analysis project Ga0265295, IMG submission 192503) | Leachate microbial communities from a municipal landfill in Southern Ontario, Canada - Methane capture system biofilm | ecosystem: Engineered > Solid waste > Landfill > Unclassified ... | reverse complement strand
TCCCTCGCAAGGCATTGGAATTGTTGAGGAATATACCATAGATTACGTCCCGGCGCAAGAAAAAAATTGCAAATAATCTAATGATTTAAACTATTTGTCGGATCTTCTCTTTTTGCGGTGGCATCAAGGATCGCGAACTGCGCTACCGGATCGTCAACCGCGCCTGGGAAGAGCTGACGGGACAGTCGCGGAAGGCCATTCTCGGGCGGATTGATGACGAGATCTTTCCCGAGGAGGTTGCCCGCCGTTTTCGGGAATACGATTTGGCGGTCTTAAACGGCGATCGCTTGCTGGTGCGGGAGGAAACCCGCGACGGTGAGCAGGGGCCGCGCCACTTCATCACCCTGAAATTCCCCACCTACGACGCCGACGGGCAGGTCAACGGGGTCTGCGGCATGTCCACGGATATCAGTGAGCGCATCCTGGCCGAGCGTGAATTGCGCCGGGCGAAGGAGGCCGCCGAGGCGAGCGAGCGGGACAAGGCGGCGAGCGAGGAACGGCTGAACCTGGTGCTGGACGGCGCTCAGGACGCCTTCTGGGACTGGGATCTGGTCCACGACCAGGTCGACTTCAGCAGCCATTGGGCGGCGATGCTCGGCTATCGTCGTGAAGAACTCGAACCGTACGGCGATTCCTGGGAGCGGCTCGTGCATCCCGAGGATATGCCCGAGGTCATGGAGAAGATTCAGGCTCACCTGGAGGGGCGCAGCCCTTTCATCGAGGTCGAGTATCGGGTGCGAACCAAATCCGGGGATTGGAAATGGATTCTCGACCGGGGCAAGATCGTCGTGCGCGATGCCGACGGCAAGCCGCTGCGCGCCGCCGGGACCCACGCCGACATCACCCGGCGTAAGATGATCGAGGAGGAGCTTCAGACTAAAAGCGCCCTGCTCAAGCAGGAGATCAACCAGCGGATTATGGCCCAGGCGGAACTCAACGAGAAGCAGGAAGAGCTGGAGATGCTCAACCGCTCGCTTTGCGATCAGGTGGAAAAGTCGGTCGCCGACCTGCGGCGGAAGGATCAGGTTCTCATCAGCCAAGGACGGCAAGCGGCCATGGGCGAAATGATCGGCAACATCGCCCACCAGTGGCGGCAGCCCTTGAACGCTCTGGCCATGCTCATCACTAATCTGCAATTCGCCTGGCGGGACGGAGATCTGAGCGACGACTATCTGGAAGAATCGGCCGCCGTCGCCCATCGCCTGATCCAGAAGATGTCCACCACCATCAACGACTTCCGTGACTTTTTCAGCCCCGACAAGACGATGACGACTTTCTCCGCGCTCCAGCAGATCCGGCAGGCGGTGGCCCTGGTGGAGACGGCCTTCAAGGCCAACGAGGTCGTCATCGCCGCCGAGGCGGAAGGGGACTGCCTCCTTAAAGGTTTTCCCAACGAGTACTCCCAGGTGCTGCTTAATCTTCTCGGCAACGCCAAGGACGCCATCCTGCATACCCGTAAGGGCTCGGGGCAGGTGCTCATTATCCTGGCCGCCGAGGGCGGGCAGGGCGTGGTGCGGGTGCGGGACAATGGCGGCGGCGTGCCGGATGGAATTATGGACAAGATTTTCGATCCCTATTTCTCCACCAAGAGCATGGGAACCGGGATCGGTCTCTATATGTCGAAGACAATCATCGAACGCAATATGAACGGCACCATCTCTGTCCGTAATGTCAACGACGGATGCGAATTCTCCGTCGCCCTGCCGCTTGCGGAGCAGCTATGACCCATATCGACGCAAAGGACCAGGCCTTTTTGAAAGGACTCACCCTTCTCTACGTGGAAGACGAGGAGGAGGTACGTATCCAGTTCGTCCGTTTTCTTTCGCGGCTGGTCGGCAAGCTGCTGGTTGCCTGCGACGGCGAGGAGGGACTGGCGATCTATCACGATCAGGCCCCGCACATGATCCTTACCGACATTCTCATGCCCGTACGGGACGGGCTGGAGATGGCCCGAGAGATCCGCACCCTCGACCGGAAGATCCCGATCATCCTGCTGACCGCTTTCGAGCAGGTCGATTACCTCAAAAAATCGATCAATATCGGCGTCGACAAGTATGTCACCAAGCCGGTGGACGGTTTGCATCTGCAACAAACCCTGCTGGAATGCGCATGCCGCCTGCGCCTGGAGGATGATCTGCAGAGCGCCGCCCAGACCGATCCCCTCACGGGCCTGGCCAACCGCCGTGAATTGATGAGCCGTTTCAAGGCCGAGGGGGCGCGGGTTGAGCGGCATGGCGGCGTCTTTTCTCTGCTGCTCGCCGATGTCGATCATTTCAAGGCTGTGAACGATAATTTCGGCCACCTGGCGGGCGATCGGGTGCTGAAAAGGGTGGCGGAAATCCTGGCGGGATCGGTTCGCGCCGAAGATGTCTGTGGTCGTTGGGGGGGAGAAGAGTTTTTGCTGCTTCTTGCCAATACCGATCGAGAGGTGGCGCTGCTGGTGGCGGAAAAGCTGCGTTTGGCGGTGGCCGAGTTGGTTACTCCGTGGGAAGGGCGGGGAATTTCCGTGACCCTCAGTTTCGGGGTCGGTGCCTATCTTCCCGGGATGAGTCTGGAGGATGCCATCGGGGCCGTCGACGCGGCCCTCTATCGGGCCAAGGCCAACGGGCGCAACCGCTGCGAGGCCGCGCCGCTCGACTAGTCCTGGCCTTTCCCCCCCCTGACAAGGGGGAACCGAGGGGGGGAACCGAGACAGTGCAATGGTAACAAAAAAGGGCCATGTCGGCCCTTTTTTGTTGCTTGATGAAATGGCGGGTTGCGGCGGTCAGGTCACCTTCAAGGTGCCCGTGTGCCCCTCGCGGATGGTGCCGATGCGGTAATCGCCGCAACCGGCGGCGCGCAGTCGCCTTTGCAACTCAGTGGTCTTCTCTGGAGAAACGGCGATGAGCAGGCCGCCGGAGGTTTGGGGATCGGCGAGAATGTCGAGGATTTCCGGCGGGAGGTCGGCGCCGTTGACGACCCGGGGCAGGTAATACTGACGGTTATTGTAGCTCCCCTCGGGAACCAGACCGATAGCGGCCATCTCAAGCGCGTGGGGATAGACCTGCAGGGCGGCTGCTTCGATTTCGACACGGACGCGGCTCGCTTCGGCCAGTTCCAGGGCGTGACCGAGCAGACCGAAGCCGGTGACGTCGGTGCAGGCGTGGATGCCGACTTCGAGCATGATTTCGCCCGCCGTCTTGTTCAGTTGCTGCATGCCGGCAACGGCGTCGGCGATATCGGTCGCCGTCAGCACTTCTCCTTTAAGGGCGGTGGCGAGAATGCCGGTGCCCAGGGGCTTGGTCAGAATCAGGGCGTCGCCGGGCCGGGCGTTGAGGGTCGAGACCAGCCGTGTCGGATCGACCAGCCCGGTGACCGCCATGCCGAATTTGGGTTCGTCATCTTCCACCGTATGCCCGCCGACGATCACCGCCCCGGCTTCCCGCACCTTCTCGGCGCCGCCGCGCAGAATGTCCACCAGTATCGCCTGCGGCAGGCAGCGGGGGAAGCCGATGAGATTCAGCACCGTCAGCGGCCGGGCGCCCATGGCGTAGATGTCCGACAGGGCGTTGGCCGCAGCAATACGGCCGAAGGTGGCGGGGTCATCGACGATGGGGGTGAAGTAATCGATCGACTGGACCAGGGCGCACTCCGTCCCGAGACGATAAACCCCGGCGTCGGCGTAGGGGATTGCGTTGGAAAGGAGATTTTCATCCTCGAAAACCGGCAGTTGGCGCAGAACCTGCGCCAGTGGCCCGGGGGCCAGCTTGGCGGCTCAGCCGCTGGTTTTGGAGAGGGCGGTAAGCCGGATCGGCTGATCGGTCATCTTATCCTCGTGTTTCCGGGGGTTTCGGGAGTTGCCAGGCGACTCGCAGGTCTTCCTTGCGCAGAGTGTACTTGAGACGGTCAAAGTATTCGAGTAGCGCCTGGGTCTGCTTGCGGGCGCTGCCGATGAGATCGCGGAACTCGGCCATGGTCAGGGTTTCGTGACCGGCAAAGTGGGCGATGAGTTGGGTCAGGGCCTGATTGTAGCAGTCCCGATGGAGAAAAGTTTCCTCGTTGAGCTTGACCAAACGGCCGTCGGCGAAGAGCAGGGTGAAACAGTCTTCGGCCGTGTTCGGGTCGAGACGCAGCTGTTCGAGCATGGCGTTGCGGTTCTTGGCCTGCAAGCCTTCGCTGCGATAGGTCGCTTCAAGCAAATCGATGATCTTTTGCTGGGACGCCGTTGGTATCGGCGCGAAGTCCGGCAAGCGCAGCCATTCCTGCTGCTGGACCAGCTCGCCGGCGGCCAGGGTTTCAGCCAGCAACTGCTCGTAACCCTTAGGCGCGAGTTTAGCCGGAAGCGCCCCCTTGAGGGTGGCGTGGGGGATGCCGGGCTGCAGGGGGAACGCCTCGTGGTAGTGGCGGGTCGCCTCGGTGAGCCGGCGCCGCCAAGCGCGCAGGGTCTCCACCGTCAGCCACTGGTCCCCGAGGCGCGCAGCTCGGCCTTCGTCCCTGAGCGTTGCCAGATGCTGTTCGATACGTTCGCGGCCGAGGCCCGAAGCAAGCTCCAGATCCTTGACCCGGGGGCAGACCTGCTCCCCGAGTTTCTGCAGAAGAAAGGCCATCTCACCCGACTCCAGCGCCTTCAGAGCGCCCATTACCTCGTCGCGGAAGCGCTTGTGTTTTATTGGCGCCGGGTCGATGACCAGGCCGCCGCCGATGGTGGTCATCGGCGAATAAGAACGGATGATGAAGCGGTCCTGGCGGTGGGCGACCAGAGGCCGGTCGAGATGGATCTGCACCAGCGCGCTCTCCCCCGGTTCCAGCTGGTCGCGGTCGAGCAGGGCGACGATGCCGATGACCCGGGCGGTACCGAGATAAAAATGGACCGGGTCGCGGAACTTGAGCGGGCGGGGGGCCGAGGAGAGTAGGGTCAGGCGGGCGTCGAGGCGCTCGGTCTGTTCGAAGATGCCTGGTGCGCCGACCACCGCCCCGCGCTGCAACTGGTCGCGGTCGAGTCCGGCCAGGTTGAGAGCGACCCGTTGTCCGGCTCGCGCCTCGCTCAGCTTGTGACCGTGGACCTGGATTTCCCGCACGCGCACGGTCAGCCCCGGCGGAACGACCTCAACCGCGTCCCCCGGCCGCACCGTGCCGGAGAGGAGGGTGCCGGTTACGACCGTGCCGAAACCGGCGACGCTGAAGTGACGATCGACGGGCAGACGCAAGGGGCCATCGGCGTCTTTGGGCGGCAGATGTTTTACCGCCGCGGCGATGGCCGCCGTCAGTTCCGGCATCCCCTCGCCGGTCACGGCCGAAACCCGCAGGCAGGGTGCGTTTTTGAGGAAGGTCGCGGCGACCTCCTCGCGGATCTCCTCCTCGACGATGTCGATCCAGTCCGGCTCGGCCAGATCGCACTTGGTCAGAACCAGAATCCCCTGGCGGATGTCGAGCAGTTGAAGAATCTGCAAATGCTCGCGGGTCTGGGGCATGACCCCCTCGTTGACGTCCACCACCAGCAGCACCAGGTCGATGCCGCCGATGCCGGCTAGCATGTTGTGGATAAAACGCTCATGGCCGGGAACATCCACCACCCCCGCCACCTGTCCCCCGGGAAGCCGGAAGGCTGCGAAACCGAGGTCGATGGAGATGCCCCGTTCCTGTTCCTCCTTGAGGCGGTCCGTTTCCTGGCCGGTCAGGGCGCGGATCAGAGCGGTCTTGCCGTGATCGACGTGACCGGCGGTGCCGATGATGATGTGTCGTTCTTGGGACATGCGTAGAGATCCTGCGAAGGTTTCCGCCTTAGTAAACCCGGTTTCCGGAGCCAGGTCTTCAGCTTGATAGATAGAGATAATACGATGGATCAGTTGGGGGAAAATAGCATGGCGGGGAGAAAAGCACAAGAAAGGCGTCGCGGAGAGCACGGGAAGTCCCGTCATCGACGGGACTTCCCGTGGGGCGCATCAGTAGGTGCGGGCCGGAATGGGGATGAAGAAGCGGGATGGCCGCTGGTCGCGGGGTACATCCTGCTCGATGGTTACCCCGGCGAAGGTGATTTTGGAGCTGTAGGGCAGTTCCGGATCGATCCCTTGGGAGCGAAAGAGTTGTTCGACCTCGCGGGGAGGTCGGCCGAAAATCTGTTCCAGAGGAAAGTCGACGCGCATGGGTTGAGCCTTTCTTTATTGAAGATGATGGATTTTTGTGATGATGTCCAACCGTGCTACTTATGTATATAAGCAAGATGCGGGCCAGATTCCTTGCTGAGCACGAAGCCAGGAAAAGTCCGGTCTTCGCGCGCAGTGAATACTTGTTCTTCCGCCCTCTTGGTCTATTTGTGAGTCAAAATGCACCATCGCTGATCAATTTTGATCCATCCCGGGGTAGGCGGTGAAATGCCCGACTCGAAACCGCGATGCCGCGTACCTGATAATAATGATACAGCGTTTTATTATTTTGCAAGAAAGAATTTTCTTATAAATCAAATAGATTTGAAAGATACTGCTGAGAGGAAGCGTGTCGGACTATCTTGAATGAGAGGTTGAAGGCTGTTTTTTGGAGGGTGTTTTGAAGATTGAAGAGGTGTTTGTGAAAATGCCGCCGGAATGTTTCTTTCCGGCGGCATGGGGGAGGCGGGGCGGATCAGGGGCGGATGACGCGGCCGGCGCGGGTCAGCTGTTCGACGGTATCGAGCATGTTGGTCGGACGGCCGACTTTGAGCTTGTCTTTCAGTTCAAAAAAATCCAGGCAGAGCCCGCAGGAGGCGATATCGGCGCCGTTGCAGGCGAGTTTTTCCAGGGGTTCGATGACGTCGGAACCCTCGGTGGTCAGTCTGACCCCGCTGTTGACGAAGAGGATGGCGTCGGGCGGCGTTTCCAGTTCAGCCAGGGTGAAGATGAAGTTTTTCATCAAGATGTGTCCCAGTTCGTCGTCCCCCGCACCCATGACGTCGGCGGCCACATAAACGACGGTTTTTCCCAGGGCCGGGGCGGTGGCTTCCGTGGTCGGCGCGGCGCCGGGGGTGATTTCCAAGGCAAAGCCGCTTTCGTCGGCGGTGGCCTGGACCTGACAACCGAGGCTCAGAGCGAGGCGTGAGACATTCTGCCGGGCGGTGTCGTCGCCGACCAGCACGGTCAGAGGCGTATCCGGTTCGGCCAGCAGTTGTTTGCGGGTCTCGATGACCGGGCCGGGGCATTTCCGCAAGCGGCAATCAAGGGTTTTCATCGGCGGGAAACCTCCTTCTTCCTTGGCTTGAAATCCGAAATCATTTTGACAAGCGTTCCGTGGCGCGGCATGGTGGCGGAGACCGGCGGTGCCGGTCGCGATCGTTAACCGCCACCACGGAGGCTTGTCATGAAAAAACTGTTTCTGGCCGGGTGCCTGGCGCTTCTGCTCTGCGCCTGCGGCGACCGGGCGAAAGATCTTTACGACACCGCCCAACTCGAAGAGCGCCAGTACAATGCCGAGCATGCCCGGCAGCTTTACGGGGAAATCCTGCAGAAATATCCCGATTCCCCCTATGCCGCCCAGGCCCGGGAACGTCTGGCGGAACTGGAAAACCCCTAAAGCCGTTCAGCCTTTGCTGCTTTCGCAAAAAAACATCACTGTGGATGGCTCAGCAAAAAGCGGCAACGCAGCAGTTGACGAGTTTTTACGACGCCATCAGCGTCTTTTCGGCAGTGGCGACAGACGGGCGATCGATTCCACATGTGGGGTCTGGGGGAACATGTCCACCGGCTGTACCGCTTCGGTCCCGTAGCTGAGGCGGTGCAGCAGCTCCAGATCCCGGGCCAGGGTCTCGGGATTACAGGAGACGTAGATGATCGTTCGCGGCGCCAGGCCCGTCAGCTCGGTCAAGACCTCCTCGGCGCAACCGCCCCGGGGTGGATTGAGCACCGCGACGCTTCCTGGCGGCACGTCCCCCGCCAAGTCGTGGATCAGTTCGGCGGCATCGCCGGCGATGAATGTGCAGTTGTTGCGCTCGTTCATGCGGGCGTTCTCGCGGGCGTTGCGTACCGCCTCTTCACTGACCTCGATGCCGATCACCCGCCCGGCGTCCCGGGCCAGGTTGAGGGCGATGCCGCCGATGCCGCAGTAGAGATCGACGGCGGTCTCCCCGGGGTTCAGTCCGGCCCATTGGCGCACCTGGGCATAGATGCGTGCCGCCTGTTCGTTATGCACCTGGAAGAAGGAAGTCGGCGCGATGCGCAGGCGGATTTCCCCCACCTGATCGATGAGATCGGGAACCCCCAGCATTTTCAACGTTTCTCGCCCGAAAATCACATTCCCTTCGGCGCTGTTGATGTTCTGTTGCACCGAGACGACTTCCGGCACTTTCTTCATCAGCCACTTGCCGAGATGGGTGAGTTCCCGGAAGTTGCGCTCGGTGCAGACGAAGGTGACCATCGCCCGGTTCACCGCCGGGGCGACCTTGATGGTCAGGTAGCGCAACAGCCCCCGCTTGCTGCGCGGGTTGTAGAGGTAGATATCCTGGCGCGCGATCTCTTCCTTGACCACGGCGACGATGCGGTTGATCAGGGGATGATGCAGGGGACAGTCGGAGATATCCACCACCGTGTGGCTGCCCCGGCGATAGAGGCCGATCTTCACCTCGCCCCGTTCCTTGGCCATCACCAGTTTGGCGTTGGTGCGGTAGCCGAGACGTTGCCCGGCTTCCCAGATGGGCAGCACCGGCACCTCGGCGAGAGGCGCGCGGTTGCCCAGATAACGGCGCACCTTGGCCTCCTTGAAACGCAATTGCGCCGGGTAGTTCATGGCGATGAGGGAACAGCCTTGGCAGTCCTCGGCGCGTTTGCAGACGGGCACGCCCCGGTCGACGCTCCGGCGCAGCACCTTACGCAACCGGCCGATGATGCGCCGCTGCCCTTCGTACTCGATGGCGAAAGTCACCTTTTCGCCGGGCAGAGCGCCGGCGATGAGAACTTCCTTGGTCTGGTAGTAGCCAATGCCCATTCCCTCGTCGTCGAGGCGGTTGATATCCAGTTCAATGGAGGGCGCCGGGGCGCGGCGCTTCGTTTTCTGACTTTTTACGGGTTTTACCGGTGGTTTGGCCATTTATGTCGTACCTGTCGGATCGGGGATGAAAAGGATGAGGCACCTTACCTTGTGTCCCGGGTGCTGTCAATTTGTTCGCAAGAGCGTTTTTCAGCACGGCGTCCCTTTTGTTGAGCTCTTCCTTGCATTTTCTGACTTTTTTGGTCCAATTATGGGGCAAGCGAAGCCAACGACCCCATCCCATCACGGAGGCTGAACATGAAAAAATCCCTTGCCCTTCTCGCGCTGGTGCTCTTCTGGACCTTTGTCGTGACGACCGGCGCCGCCCTGGCGCAGCCCTTCACGCTGCCGGCGTTGCCCTACGCCGGCGATGCCTTGGAGCCCTACATCGACAAACTGACCATGGAGATCCACCACGGCCTGCATCATCAGGGCTATGTCAATAACCTCAATGCCCAGGTCAAGACCTTTCCCGAACTGGCAGGGATGAGCCTGGAAAGCATGATGGCGAAAATCTCCACCTTCAACCCGGCGGTACGCAACAACGGCGGCGGCCACTACAATCACGATTTCTTCTGGAAGATCATGGCCCCCGCCGGAACCGGCGGTTCCCCCTCGGCGGAGCTGAGCGCGGCGATCAACCAGACCTTCGGTTCCCTCGATGAACTGAAAAAGCGGTTCAACCAAGCCGGGGCAACCCGTTTCGGTTCGGGCTGGGCCTGGCTGATCGTCACGGCCGACAAGAAACTCGCCGTCACCTCCACCGCCAACCAGGACAACCCCCTCATGGATGTCACCGAGGTCAAAGGCACCCCGATCCTTGCCGTCGACGTCTGGGAACACGCCTATTACCTCAGCTACCAGAACCGCCGGCCGGCCTATCTCGACCAGTGGTGGCAAGTGGTGAACTGGAACGAAGTCAACCGCCGCTTTGCCGAGGCGCTACGCTAGAAATCAAGTTCCATCCCAACGATGCGCAAAAACAAAAACAGCCGCTTTCGGGTTCGAATCCCGAAAGCGGTTGTTTTTGTTAAGAGTGCTTGCCCCCGAAGCGGACGGTCCGCCGCCAGGCATAGCAGACGGAGTTCGTGAGTTCAGTCAATACCCCGGAGAGAGTCCGCAGGGTTAAGGGAAATCTCCGTTTTCCCCTAGACTTTACTTATCATGGATGTCGGCGATGGTTGCGCAACCGCGCCGGAGCGGCAAGTATTTCGCCGGCGTTGGTGAATTGCTTTCTGTGCCGAAGGCGCGGCGAATGCGACGTTATTTTGAACACCCCATAGAGCGCGATAGACGGCACCAGCAGTTCCTCTGTGTTGCCAAGTGGTTGGGCGAAAATGTCGGCGGTGGGCGAATCAGCGAAATAGGCCAGCCAACCGCAGGAGTCGACCAGATTCATAGCCGGTCTTCCTCGCGCTCGAAGCGGGTGTCGATGCCCTTGAGAAAACCGCGCATTTTCTTAATGGGCTGTTTGGGGATCAGTTCCAGGCGGTTGCCGTAAGCGATCATCTGCACCTTCTGTCCGGCGGTCAGCCCCAGGCTCTCGCGCAAGGTTTTGGGAATAACAACCTGGAATTTTGGCGAAATAGTCACGGTTTCCATCGGCTTATCCTTATCGATAGGAGTTTTGTTCGATGCTAGCATCATCGATGCCCTCCGACAAGGATCGCTCCGGAAATCGCCGGAAGCTTGACTTGTCCGCCATCCCCTCGGTAAACTCCTCACCTCGGTTTCCCCCATCCTCAAGGAGTCCTTCCATGGCCCATAAAACCCGCCGGATTCAGGTCGGCTCGGTTGCCGTCGGTGGCGGCGCACCGGTGTCCGTGCAGTCGATGTGCAATACCGACACCCGCGATATCGTTGCCACTCTGGCGCAGATCCGTGCTCTGGCGGAAGCCGGTTGCGAGATCGTGCGCTGCGCCGTCCCCGACCGGGAGGCGGCCGAGGCGCTGCGGGCGATTCGCGCCCAATGCTCGATTCCGCTCATTGCCGACATCCATTTCGACTACCAGTTGGCCCTGACCGCCCTTGCCGCCGGGGCCGATGGGCTGCGCATCAACCCCGGCAACATCGGCGAGCGCTGGAAGGTGCAGGAAGTGGTCAGGGCCTGCGCCGAGCGCGCGGTGCCGATCCGCATCGGCGTCAACGGCGGCTCGCTGGAGAAGGAACTGCTGGAGAAATACGGCCATCCCACCGCCGAGGCAATGGTGGAAAGCGCTCTCGGCCATGTGCGGATTCTGGAGGATCTCGGTTTCGACCGGATCAAGATCAGCCTCAAGGCTTCGGATATTCGCCGCACCGTCGAAGCCTACCGGCAACTGGCGGCGTGCTGCGACTATCCCCTGCACATCGGCATCACCGAAGCCGGAACCACTTGGAGCGGGACGATCAAGAGCGCTGTCGGTCTCGGGATTCTGCTCTACGACGGAATCGGCGATACCTTGCGGGTGTCGCTGACCGGCGATCCGGTGGAGGAGGTGCGGGTCGGCTGGGAAATCCTTAAATCCCTGGGGTTGCGGGAGCGTGGCCCGGTTTTTGTCAGCTGCCCGACCTGCGGCCGTTGCCAGATCGATTTGATCCCCATCGCCGAGGAGGTCGAGCGGCGGCTCCACGATCTGCCGAAAAAACTCACCGTGGCGGTCATGGGCTGCGTCGTCAACGGTCCCGGCGAGGCTCGGGAGGCCGACGTCGGCATCGCCGGCGGCAAGGGGCAGGGGTTGCTCTTCCGCCACGGCGAGGTGGTGCGCAAGGTGCCTGAAGCTGAGCTGGCCGAGGCGTTGATTGCGGAAGCGCGGCGGATCGCGGAGGAGGAGTGAGCAAGAATGATGAATGATGAATGATGAGGCGCTGGAGATTGTTCTGCTGGAGCCCTATCTGACCGGCTCCCACGCCGCCTGGGCCAGGGAGTACGCGGCCCACAGCCGCCACCGGGTGCGGATTCTCGGGATGGAGGGGCGGCACTGGAAGTGGCGTATGCACGGCGGCGCCGTGACCTTGGCCCGGCAGTTTCTTGTTGAGAACCTGCGGTCCGATCTGCTCCTGGTCACGGACATGCTCGATCTCACCACCTTTCTCGCCCTGACCCGGAAGGCGACGGCGCGAACGCCCATCGCCCTCTACTTTCACGAAAATCAGCTCACCTACCCCTGGTCCCCCGGCGACGGCGATCCCGCGCGGCAACGGGATGTCCATTACGGGTTCATCAATTACGCGGGCGCCCTGGCCGCCGACGCCGTCCTTTTCAATTCCGACTATCACCGCCGCGTCTTTCTCGACGTGCTGCCCGGTTTTCTCGCCGCCTTTCCCGACCATCGCGAACCGGAGAGCGTTTCCGCCATTGCCGGAAAGAGCCGGACCCTGCCCCTGGGGCTCGATCTGCGCGCCCTGGACGGCCCGGCGTCGCCGCGAGTCGGGCCCCCGCTGCTTTTGTGGAATCATCGTTGGGAGTACGACAAGAATCCCGAGGAATTCTTTCGCGCCCTCTATCGGCTGGAGGAGATGGGCGTCGATTTTAATTTGGCGGTGCTGGGCGAATCCTTCCGCGACGCGCCGCCGATCTTCGCCGAGGTTCGTGAGCGGTTGGCCCAACGCATTGTCCACTGGGGCTTTGTCGAAAATTTCGCCGACTACGCCGCCTGGCTGCGGCGGGCCGATATCCTGCCGGTGACCTCGATCCACGATTTCTTCGGCGCGAGCGTGGTCCAGGCTGTTTATTGCAATACCTGGCCGCTGCTGCCAAAACGCCTGGCCTATCCGGAGCATCTGCCCGCTAACCGGCACGGGATGTTTTTCTACGACGACTTTGCGGAATTGGTGCGGCGGCTGGCGGAGTTGTGCCGAGACAGGGAAAACATCCGGCGAACACCGACGCGGTCGCTGGTGCTCCGCTATGGCTGGGAAACCCTGGCGCCGGTTTACGACGAACTTCTCGCCGCCCTGGCACGGGGCGGGACTTTTGCGGTTGACAGCGACGCGGGGCTGGGCTAATCAGAAACGGCGTCCGGTCGCGGCCGTTTCACCTCCGGCGACTTCAATCCCCCTCTTTTCGCAGGCACTCAATTCTATGACTTCGTACATGGCCATGTGGTGGGAGATCATTCTTCCCGTCCTTTTGATGCTCGGTATTGAACGCTTTCTGGTCCTCCGTTATCTGCGCACCCCCGAACAGGTGGCCTGGGTCCGTCGCCACGGTTGGCTGCACCCCAACGCCATCAGCCGCGCCCGTTATCCCATGGGCTTCATTTCCGTGCTGCTCCTGCACCTGGGTTTTCCCCGGCTCTGCTTCCTCTTTTTCACCTTCTGGATGATCAGCGACATCACCGACGGCGAGATCGCTCGTCGCTGCGATCTGCATACCGAAGAGGGGGAGACCATCGATCCCTTCTCGGACAAGCTCATGTATTCCCCCATGCTCATCTATATGGCCTGGACCGGCTGGCTTGACCCGCTGCTGGTGGGGCTGTTTCTGGTCTTCGACGTCGTCGGCCAGGTATCGCGGCGCTTCTGTAAGGTCAAGGCGGCCAATCTCTTCGGCAAAGCCAAGACCTTTCTGGTAGTGGTGCTTCTTATCGTCGTCGGTTTCGAGTGGATCTACGGCCCCCTGCCTCTGCTCGGCCGGGCGATCTACCCCCTGACGGCAATCTGTGCTGCCCTGGCGTTCTGTTCCACCGCCTTCAAACTCATTCCCAACTACTGGTACGCCAACATTCTCAGCATCATGAATCTGGTCTGCGGTCTGGCCGGCTGCTATGTGCTGCTCGCCGGACATCCCCCCGTCTATGCCCTGGGGTTGGTCTTTCTCGGCCAGTTTCTCGATCTCTTCGACGGGCGGGCAGCGGAGCGCTGGGGCTCGACTCCCCGGGGAGAGGTCTTCGACGACGTTGCCGACGGCACCAGCTTCGGTCTCACCGTCGGGTTGGTGGTTGCCCTGTCTTTCCCCTCCCTCACCCTGGGACTGGTGATCGGCGGACTCTATCTGGCGGCGGTAATCTACCGGCTCGTGCGCTTTGTCGTGGAGAAACGCAAAGAGGGCGTGCTGGGCGGCGTCGGTACTTTTTCCGGCATGCCGTCTCCGGCCGGGGCGTTGCTGGCCGGGACCGCCTGTGTCTTCATCCCCAGCCCGCTGGTCAACGGTATCCTTGTGCTGGCGACCTCGGCACTGATGGTCTCCCGCGTTCCCTATGCCCATTTCGGACGCACCATTCTCCCGAAAATTCCCAAAATCGTTCGCGTGCTGGTTCTCGGTCTTTTCCTGTTCATGCTTGCCCTCGGCTTCCGCCGCGACGAATATACGGCGCCCCTGCTGATCTCTCTGGTCGCGGCTCTGACCTATCTCGTCTCCCCCCTCTTCTGGAAAGAGAAGGCCAAGCCTTCGGACAAATAGCCCGCCAAAAACAAAGCCCCGGCACGAACCGGGGCTTTTTCGTCAGGGTTCCATCCTTGTTCAATCCGCCATGACCAGCACCGCCGCCCCTTCGATGCGCCCGGCCCGGAGCCGGTCGAGGGCCTCGTTGGCCGCTTCTAGGGGGAAGGGGACGACCTCGGTGTGCAGCGGGATTTCCCCGGCGAGGGCGAGCAGTTCCTCGCCGTCGCGGCGGGTGAGATTGGCCACCGAGCTGACCTTCCGTTCTTCCCAGAGAATGTGGTAGGGGAAGGTGGGGATGTCGCTCATGTGGATGCCGCCGGAGACGACATGCCCCCCTTTGTCCACGGCGCGCAGGGCGGCGGGGATCAGTTCCCCGGCCGGGGCGAAGATCAGGGCGGCGTCGAGAGGGACGGGGGGCCTCTCGTCTGAAGCTCCGGCCCAGACCGCGCCGAGGCGACGGGCGAAAGCCTGCGCTTCCATATCGCCGGGCCGGGTGAAGGCGTAGATCTTTTGCCCGCGATAGACGGCGATCTGCGCGACCAGGTGGGCGGCGGCGCCGAAGCCGTAGATGCCCAGGTGTTCGATGTTGTCGCCGGCAAGGCGGTAGGTGCGGTAGCCGATCAGTCCGGCGCAGAGCAGGGGCGCAGCATGGACGTCGGAAAATCCGCCGGGAAGGGGGAAGGTGTAGCGGGTGTCGGCGACGGTGTATTCGGCGAAGCCGCCGTCGAGGGTGTAGCCGGTGAATTTTGCCTCCTCGCAGAGATTCTCCTGGCCCCTGCGGCAATAGCGGCAGTGGCCGCAGGTGTGCCCGAGCCAGGGGACGCCGACCCGGTCGCCGAGTTGGAAGGGGCTGTCCCCCGGGCCGATACCCACCACCGTGCCGACGATTTCGTGGCCGGGGATCAGCGGGAGCTTCGGTTCGGTCAGCTCCCCGTCGACGATGTGCAGGTCGGTGCGGCAAACGCCGCAGGCGTGGATTTTGATCAGGACTTGTCCGGCGAGGGGCCGGGGCAGGGGGAGGGTGCGCGGTTGCAGACGGCGCTCTCCCGCTTCGAGGACCATGGCGCGCATGGTCTTGGGTAAGGACATAGCCTTCTCCTTTTCCGGAAAAGGTCGCGCCCGCCGTAAGGGGCGGGCGCGGCGGGTGGCGATGACTAGAGGGGCACCTCATCGACGGCGTCGGCGGCGCCGTCGATGGCGTCATGGGCGGTATTGCCGGCGACCGGAATGATCGAGATCACCGCGCCGACGGCGCGCATCGGCACGCTGACGACCTTGGTGAGGAAACAGCCGCTGAGCTGGCCGGCGAGAAGCAGAACGGCGAAGAGTTTGATCCAGTTCATTGCAGTTTTCCTTGAGAGAGGGATGGGGGGCTCAGCGCAGGGCTCCGGCACTGGCCGGAACCGCCCGCTTGAAGGCCCAGGCTTCGATTTTTTTGATCTGTTCGGCCATGGTGACCGATAGGGGAACGGTACGGCTGATCGCTTCCATGACGTCCTGCTGGGTCATGGCGCGGTTCTGGGCCAAGGACTCGAAACCGGCGCTGGCCACGGCCTGTTCGATCTCGGCGCCGGAAAACCCCTTGGCGGCGTGGGCGAGCATGCCCAAATCGAAATGCTCGATGGGGAAAGCACGCTTGCGCAGGTGGATGCGGACGATCTCTTCCCGCTCCGAGAGCCCCGGCAGGGCGACGTAGAAGATTTCATCGAAGCGCCCTTTGCGCAGCACCTCGGCGGGGAGCATCTCGATGGCGTTGGCGGTGGCGGCGACGAAGACGGGGTGGCGTTTTTCCTGCATCCAGGTGAGAAAATAGCCGAGCACCCGGGAGGCCGCGCCCCCTTCGGACTTGAAGCCCTGATTGGAGATGCCCGCCTCCATCTCGTCGATCCAGAGCACACAGGGAGAGAGCGCTTCGGCGGTCTTGCAGGCCTTGCGCAGGCTGCTTTCCGGCGAACCGAAGGTGCCTTCGTAGACCGTCGCCATGTCGAGACGCACCAAGGGCAAACGCCAGCGGGCGGCGATCGCCTTGACAAAGAGGCTCTTGCCGCAACCGCTGATGCCCATGACCAGCACCCCCCGGGGGAGGTTCTTGCCCGAAGAGAGTCCCACAGCGCCGAAGGCTTTTTCGCGTTTTTCCATCCAGCCCTTGAGGTTTTCCATGCCGCCGAGCTGATCGGCGGTGACGTCGTTCTCGACGAATTCCATGATGCCGCTTTTGCGCAACAGCTGCTTCTTGGTGCGGAAGAGGGCGGCGACCACTTCGTCCGGCCCGCCCTCTTTGCTGACCCGAGCCAGGCGCAGGGCGCGGTCGAGATTGAGCAGATCGAGCCCCTGGGCGGCGACGACGAGCCGTGACACCGTCTCGTCGTCGGCCAGTAGTTGGTCGATGAAGGGGTCCTTGCCCCGGTTCTTTTCGAGAAAGGCCTGGATCTCTTTACGGTCGGGCAGTCCGTGATCGAGGATCAGAAATTCCTCGCGCAAGGCCGGCGGGATGTCGGGACGGCCACCCATGAAGATCAGGGTCTTGCCGGGAGGGCGGCGCACCGCTGCGAAATCCTTGAGGGTGCGTTGAATGAAAGGATTGTCGTGCCAGAACCAGTCAAGATCCTTGAAGATGAAGATCCCCGGCCCCTCTTGTTCCACCGCCCAGCGCAGCCCCGCCAGGGGCTCGCGGGTGCCGTCATGGCCAAGAAAGCCGACGGTGCAGTTCCAGACCAGCGGGCCGGGCATTCCCTTGATGGCGTAGAGGGCGGCGTGGGCGATGAGAGCCTCAGTACGGCTTTCATTGTCGGTGGTGATGTAGATCAACGGTGTTCCCGCCGCTACCTGCCGACTGAAGTTGGTCAGGGACAGAAGCTCTTCCATGGTCGAATCCTTCCGGCAAACGATGAGAAGGCGCAATGATTTTGTCTTTCACGTTAAATCATCCGTTAAGATTTGTCCATGCCGGCCGGAATCCTTTTGTTGACGCTTTCCAAGCGGCCACAAGCCGGTTGACTTGGGAGACATCTTCCCATTACAGTCCTGATGCCGTTGGGGGCGATGCCCTCTCAATTTCCGTAAGTCCGTTCCTCTTGCCCCGATAATCTCTTCGCTTTGGTGTCCTGCTTCATGCCCTTGACCCCGTTTGCCTACGTCAATGCGGAAAAATCAACGCTCTACCGGGAGCTGATGCGGGTTTTCGTTGCCGCCAAGGAGCGTTTTCTCGTCCATCTGCGCCCCGAGGATGTGCATGAGCGGCTGCCCGCCATCGCGCGGGAAGAGGTCGAGCGCGCTTTGCAGCAGCTGGTCGATTGGGGGAATCTGAGGGCCGAACCCGACACCGGACGGGTCAGCACGGTGGAGGATTTCTATCGGGCTCGCTTTCTCTACCAGCTCACCAAGGAGGGGGAGGCCGCCGAGATCGCCCTAGCTGCCTATGATGAGGCTCTTGGTCGACGCGGGGTTCTGCAGGCGGTGGCCCTGGCGGACATCCGCCACCAGTTGCGGACTTTGCAGGTCCTTTTGCGGGAGGCGGAGCCCGATCCGGCTCGGGCGCATTTTTTGTTGCGCGATCTGAGCCGGGTCTTTGCCGATCTGGCGGAAAACGCCCAGGCCTTCATGGCGGGACTGGGCCGGACCTTGGAATTGCGCGGCGCCGACCGCGAGGCGTTTCTCGCCTACAAGGAAAGGCTTGTCGACTATCTGCAGCGGTTCATCGGCGAACTGGTTACCGCATCGGCCGACATTGCCCGGTTGCTTAGGGAGATTGGTACCGATGCCGGGGAGTCTTCCGGCATTGAGCGCCTGTTGCGCTTGGTGGCGGCCCGCGAAGCCCGGGACGCCTTGGAGGAGGGGGGAGAAGGGGAGGCGCCGGCAACCGCGCGGCATCTGGAGCAATGGCGTGCCCGTTGGGAGGGGTTGACGGCCTGGTTCATCGGCGGCCGTCACCATCCCTCCCAAGCGGAGCTGCTGCGCAATCGCGCCCGGCGGGCCATTCCCGAACTGCTCGACGCGGCGCGGCGCCTCAACGAGCAGCGTTTGGGGCGCAGTGACCGGGCTGCCGATTTTCGTACTCTGGCCCGCTGGTTTGCCGAAGCCGAAACCGAGGCCGCCGCCCACCGGTTGTGGCGGGCTGCGTTCGGTCTGACCCCCGCCCGACACCTGACGATAGACGAGGAGACCCTGGCGGCGCGGGAGGCCGAGCCCGTTTCCCCGGCGACCTCCTGGCTGGAGGCGCCCCCGCTGATCATCAACGCTCGCTTGCGCGCTACCGGCAGTTACCGCAAGAAAGGGCAGCCGCCGAAGGTTCAGCGCCGCGACCGGGAGCGGGAGCTGCTTTCCCGGCAATTGGCCGAGGAGAATGCCCAGATCCGCGCCGCCCGGCGTCTGCTTGCCACCGGCGCGCCGCTACGGCTGAGCGCCGTCGGTTGCCTTGATCCTGCTCCTTTCGCCCTTTTCCTGCAGCTGTTGGGGGACGCTCTGGCCGCTTCCGTCGACCCGGAAGGAGACGTCGTCACCCTTTCCGGGGACGGCAGCCTGCGTATTTCCCTGACCCCCCTGGGGCCGGAAACGCGGGCGCGGATCGAAACGCCCGACGGGGTTTTCGGCGGTCGGGATCACCTCCTCTGTATTACTGCTCTCGACGATGACGAACCGCCGCAAGCCCTCGGGGAGGTCGCCCCGTGAACGGACGGCCTGCTTCCGCGACCCTGCTCGCCAACGCCCTCGACCGCAGTCGGGCCGAAGAGCGACGCCGAGCCCTGCGCGCGCTGCTGGCGCGCCCCCTGTTACCCGCCCGTCATCCCGCCTTTCCCTTGGTGCGACGCCACGCCGAGGCCCTCCGTCAATGGCTGGTGGCGGAGACGGGATGGAGTTTGCAGGTCGAAGGAGATTTCGCCCGCCTGCACAAGCGCGTCGCCTGCCACGACGACGGTACCCGTCCGGCCGGCGCCGACTATCCCGCCGCCGATCCTCCGTTCAGTCGCCGCCGTTACTGTCTCCTCTGCCTGGCTTTGGCGGTGCTGGAAAAGGGGGAGGCGCAGACCGCCCTGGGACGCTTGGGCGAGCAGGTCGTGACGGCCGCCGCCGAACCGGCTTTGCTCGCGGCGGGGATCCGCTTTGCCCTCGACAACCGGGAGGAACGCCGGGATCTGGTGGCGGTGGTCCGGCATCTGCTGGCGCTGGGGGTACTCATCCGGGTGGCGGGGGACGAAGATGCCTTTATCGATGCCGCGGGGGATGCCCTCTACGACGTCAACCGCCGCATCCTCTCCGCCTTGCCGGTAACGGTGAAGGGGTCGTCCATGGTCAACCTGGTCGGCGATCCCGGGACGACCGCCGGGCGTATCGCCGCGCTGACGGAAACCTTCGTCCCCGATACCGTCGAAGGACGGAACCGGGCTCTCCGTCGGCGGTTGACCGGCCGTCTGCTCGACGACCCGGTGGTTTACTGGGATGAGCTGGAAGAGACGGAGCGCGCCTATCTGACCAGCCAGCGCGCCGCGATTGCCGCCCGTATCCGCGAGGCCACCGGATTGCTTGCCGAGGTGCGGGCCGAGGGGATCGCCCTGGTCGATGACGCCGGGGAACTGACCGACTGCCGTCTGCCGTCGGAGGGGACCGACGGGCACCTTGCGTTGCTGACCGTTACCTGGCTCGCCGAGCGGGCCGGTGTCCTCGCCAAGGGCGAAACCGTCCCCGTGCGCGACCTTGAAGAGGCCGTCAAGGGGTGGATGGTTCGCTACGGCCGTTTCTGGAAAAAGGCTGCCCGCGAGCCCGGAGCCGAGCGGGAATTATGCCGCCAGGCTCTGGAACGTCTGGTGGCTCTGCGCCTGGCGGAGGCGACGGGCGCCGGAATCCGGCCGTTGCCTGCCATCGGCCGCTACGCCATGGGCGAAACGCTGCTGCCGATAGAGGAAACCCTCGATTTGTAATCACCGACTTGGCTACGGGAACATTCAACGCAAGGCGTCATACATGCAGACTACCGACATCCCGCTTCATCTTCCCCGTCCTTCCCGAAAACGCTGGCAGCCCTTGCGGGCCGGACTCACCGACCTGTTCTTCTATGACCAGGAGGAGTTCCGTTTCCGGGACGGACGTCTGTTGCTGCGCGGCAACAACGGTACCGGAAAATCGAAGGTTCTCGCCCTCTGTCTCCCCTTTCTTTTCGACGGCCAGACCTCTCCCGCCCGGGTCGAACCCGACGGCGACCCCGGCAAGCGCATGGAATGGAACCTGCTGCTCGGCGGCCGCTATCCGGAGCGGCTCGGGTATACCTGGCTCGAATTCGGCCGCCTGACCGAGGACGGCGGAGCCGAGTATTTCACCATCGGCTGCGGCCTCCGGGCGGTAGCCGGACGGGGAGCGCCGACGACCTGGTTTTTTACCACCCCCCTGCGGTTGGGGACCGATTTCTATCTGGTGGGGGAAGGGGGATTTGCCCTCAATCGGGAACGATTGGAGGAAGTTCTCGGCGATCATGCGGTGTTCGAAAACTCCGGACGCTACCGCCGCGCCGTCGATGAAAAACTTTTTCAACTCGGTGAGGAGCGTTACCGGGCGCTGGTCGATCTGCTGATTCAGCTGCGTCAGCCCCAGCTCTCCAAACGTCCCAATGAAAAGGCGCTCTCGGCGGCGCTGACCGAGGCCCTGCCCCCCTTCGACCGCACCGTGTTGACCGATGTGGCCGAGGCTTTCCGCAACCTGGAGGACGAACGGCAGGAGTTGGCCGGGCTGGCCGAGGCCGGTCGGGCGGTGGACGAATTCCGCCGCCACTATCGCGGTTATGCCCGTATCCTTGCCCGGCGCAAGGCCCGGGACGTGCGCCAAGGGCAGAGCCGTTTTGAAAAGACCGGCGGTGAACTGAACACGGCTCGGGAGAGTCTGCGGGAAGCCGAGAAGCGGCGCGGAGAACTGGAAGCCGGGATCGAAGGGGTCGAGCGGGGGCTCGCCGCCGTCCAGGTCGAGGAACGCATCCTGCGGGACAGCCCCGAGATGCGCTCCGCCGAAGCGCTGCGCCAGGCGGAAAGCCTGGCCGCTGAGAAGGCGGAAATGGCCGACGAGGCTCGACGGGCCGCCCGGCATGACGGGGAACTGTCCGACCGGGCGGTTTCCCGGCTGGAAGAACTGGAGGAAAAGATCGCCTCCGGTCGCCGGGAAGTCGACGAAACTGCCGCCTGTTTGCAACGCCTCGCCGCCGCCGTCGGCTTCCGTACCGCGCACGATGCCCTGGTCGCCCCCCTGGTTCTGCCCGACGGCCCGCCGGATGCGGAGGATGACGCCGCCCCCTTGGCCGAGGCCCGGTGCCGGGCGGAGGATCTTTGCCGTCGCCGACGGGAGGGGATCGAGCACCTGGAAACCCTTCATCGGGAACTGCACCGGGTGCGGGATAAGCTCGCCGAAGCTCAGCGCATTTTTGCGACGATTGCCGCCGAGGGGGAGCGGCTGCGGGATGAGCAGGCTGCCGCCGACTTTGATGTGCGAACAACCGGGGAGTCTTTGGTCGGCGAGTTCTTCCGGTACTTGGCTGACTTGCGGGAGTTGCGCCTGGACGAGGAGGAAGCGGTGGGGGCCGAACTGCGGGAGTGGACCCGGACCCTTGCCGGGAGTAACCCGGCCTTCTCTGCCGTCGAAAGCGCCTTCCGCAATTCCGCCAACCGTCTCGCCGAAGCTCGGCAGAAGGCCCAAGCGGAGATGGAGGAGGTGGAATCGGCGCTGCGGGAGGTTGAGGTCGAAATCCGTCGCCTCGAAGGGGGAGAAACGACCCGACCGCCCCTCTGGCCCGCCCGCGATGGGCTGGGGCGGCTCGACCGCCCCGGTGCCGCTTTGTGGCAACTGGTCGATTTTTCTCCTGAGCTTGCCCCGGAAGCCCGCGCTGGCATCGAGGCTGCCCTGGAGTCTTCCGGCCTGCTTGATGCCTGGATCACCCCCGAGGGGAAGGTCCTGGGGCCTGATCTGCTCGATGCGGTCCTGACGGCGGCCGCGCCGGTTTCCCCCTCCCTGGTCGAGGTCCTTCTGCCCGCCGTGGACCGCGATGATCCCCGCGCCGCCCTGGTTCATACCGAGACCGTTTCCGCCATCCTCGCCGGAATCGGTTGGGGGCCGGGGGATCATCCCTGCTGGATCGCGGCGGACGGGCAGTGGCGCCTTGGGCCGCTGCAGGGATGCTGGCGCAAGGAGAAGGCGGAGTATGTTGGTGCCGGTGCGCGGGAAGCCGCCCGTCGGCGGCGTCTGGAAGAACTGACCTGCCAGGCCGCCGTCTTCCGGAATGAGCTGGCCGAGGCGGAACGGCGGCAGGAATGTGTCGAGGAAAGATGGCAACGGCTGGAGCGGGAGCACCGTTCCCTGCCTGTGGATACCGCCCTGCGCGAGGCCCATCAGCGTTTGGTCTGGATCGGGAAGCAACTGGCGGACCAGCAGGAGCGGCTGACCCAGGCCGAAAAGGAACGGGACCGCCGTCGGGAGGAAGCGGATGAAGTCGCGGCAAATCGCAACCGGGCCGCCGCCGATCTGCAACTGCCCACCGACGAGGAGGAACTGAGCCGGGTCGCCGCCGCTCTTCAGGATTACCGCGAGCAGCTAAAAGGATTCTGGCCGGAACTTCGTTCCCACCGGCGCAGCTTGGCCCAGGGGCATGCCGCCCGGCGAGAGCTGATCTTGGCCCGGGAGCGCGAAGAGGAGACGATGCAGCGGGTGCGGGAAAGCGAAACGGCCGCCCGCGATGCCGAGGTGCGCCTGGAAACGCTGCGTTCCACAGTGGGAGAGTCGGTGGCCGAACTGGAGCGGCGGCTCGCCGCCAACGCCGCTCGCGGCCAGATCCTCCGCCAGGAAGAAAAAAAGGCACGTGCGGAAGAGAAGGAGATTTCAGTGCGAGTGGGCGAGTTCTCCAGTCAGGTGCAGACGCTGACCGCCGTGTTGGAGCGGCTCGACGGCGAGCGCCGGGTGGCGGTGCGCCATTTCCAGGCCTTTGCCGAGGCCGGGCTGCTCGCCGCCGCCGTGCCGGAACTGGAACTCCCCGGGCGGGAAGGGGACTGGTCGATCGATCCGGCCCTGCGCCTGGCCCGGCGCGTGGAGCAGCTGCTGGAGGAAGTCGAGGACGACGAGGCGGCTTGGAGCCGTTTTCAGCGCGGCATCCAGGAACAGTTGTCCCGGTTGCAGGGCACCCTCTCCCGCTATGGGCATGAGGCGGCGGGGGAGTTGACCGACCAGGGGTTCGTCGTCACCATCGTTTTCCAGGGGCGGCGTTTAGCCCCCGATGCTCTCGCCGAAGGACTCGGGAGCGAGTTGGAGGAACGACGGCGGTTGCTCAATGAACGGGAGCGGGAGCTGCTGGAAAACCACCTCATCAGCGAAGTCGCCAGCCACCTGCATACCCTCATCCGCGATGCCATGGAGCAGTTGGGACGGATGAACGCCGAGCTGGAAGCTCGCCCCACCAGCACCGGCATGAAGCTGCGCTTCCAGTGGAAACCCCTGGCCGACGGTGAATCCCTCGATGCCCCCGTCGGTCTGGCCGAGGCCCGCAAGAGACTGCTGCGGCAGGTGGTGGACGCCTGGTCGCCCGAGGACCGAGAGGCGGTCGGGCGTTTCCTGCAGGAGCACATCAACCGGATCCGGCTCGCCGACGAGGGGGGCACTCTGCTCGCGCACCTGGAGCGCGCCCTCGATTACCGGCGCTGGCACCGTTTCACCGTCGAGCGCTGGCAGGACGGCCAGTGGCGCTCGGCGAGCGGACCGGCCTCGGGAGGGGAGCGGGTTCTGGCGGTTACCATCCCTCTCTTCGCCGCCGCCTCCGCCCACTACGGCAGCGCCGCGCCGTCCGCGCCCCGCCTGGTCCTCCTCGATGAAGCCTTCGCCGGGGTCGACGACGACTCACGGGCCAAGTGCATGGGTCTGCTGACCCAGTTCGATCTCGACTTTATCATGACCAGCGAGCGCGAATGGGGCTGCTATCCCGAGGTGCCGGGCCTCTCCATTCTGCAGCTTACCCGGCGGGAGGGGATCGATGCGGTCCATCTTTCTCGCTGGCAGTGGGACGGCCGTCGCCGCGAGCGCGCCGCCGACCTGCTACCTCCCATGCAGGCTCCCGCCGCCGAAACTTCCGATTCGAATGTGAGCGGGACGGGGAGTCTGTTCTGATGGACGGTTTTTCGCGGAGGGGGATCAATGGGATCCGGCGATAGCGAAAAATTGCGGCGACTTCTCGGCCGTCCCGAGTTGGAGCGGCTTCTCGATCGCCTGCAGCGGCACTTTGAGCTGGGTGGCGAAACGGGGACGGCGATCCTGCTGGCCGGGGTTGCGGAGGAGGAACGCCGGGCGGTGGAAACCCTCCTCGGTCGTCCCGTCGGCCGGGGGCGCTCTCTCCGGATTCCCCTGCCGGACCTGGAACAGGTGCTGCGGCAATCCGGCGCGGCGCCCGATCTGCGCAGCGCCGTGGCCATCCTGCGTGGTCCCCTGCGTGATCGGCGGGCCGAGCGGGAGGAATCCTTGGCCGCCTGGCAGGCCGTTTTTCGCGAAGCGGGCGAAACCCTCGCCGACCCGGGGGCGGCGGAGTGGCTGGCGCGGTTGCGGCAAGACGGCCTGCTCAAGCGCCTGGCCGGGGGCGATCCCCTGCGGGGGGCGGAGTTGTTGCGGCAGGCGACGGCGATTCTGCGCGAACTTCCCGCCCGGGGAATTTCCCTCGGGTGCCTGGCCGCCGCCACTCTCGGCGATGCCCACGGTCTCGATCCGGGTCGACCGGTGGCGACTTTGGTACTGCGGGGCATCCTCACCGGTGGGCAGCTGTCCGAGGAGCGGACGCCGGAGGGGGTTCGGGAAACCTGGGCGGCCGCCGGGGTGCTGGTGGGCGGTGGCCTTTCCAACACGGTGCTGGTGTTGAACCTGCCGGTTCTCGGCGAAGGGACCACTGGCCGCGCCCTCGCCCTGTTCGCCGCGAGCGCCGAGCCGGTCTGGTTGACCCTGCGGCAGCTGCTGCGCGAGCCCCCGGTCTTCGCCGGCGCGGGCAAGACCGTGTTCGTCTGCGAAAACCCCAGCGTGGTCTTCGAGGCTGCCGAGGAACTGGGAACAGCCTGCCCGCCGCTGGTTTGCTGCAACGGCCAACGCAACGCGGCCGTCATGATGTTGCTGCGTCAACTGGTTGCCGCCGGTGCCGGGCTTGTCTATCATGGCGATTTCGACTGGGCCGGACTGACCATCGCCAACGGCCTCATGGAGCATCTGCCGGTGCGCCCCTGGCGGTTCGATTGCGCCACCTATCTGGGGAGCGTCGGCCGCTCCGGCAAATTGCTGATCGGCAATCCCGTTGCTGCCAGCTGGGAGCCGGCGCTGGCCGCGGCGATGAACGCCGCCGGCAAAGCCGTCGAAGAGGAACATTTGCTCGATCTGCTGCTGGCGGATCTCAAGCGGGGCGACGTTCCCGAACCTTGAACATTTTGCCTTTTTTCCGGAGTCCTGCATGCTTGATCTGATCAAGAGCCACCTCGCCGCCGTTAAGGCTCATCCCGCCGTCACGCCTCTGGTTCTGCGCAAGGCCCATGCCCTTTACGTCAACGGCCACTGCCAAATGCTGACCTGCGCCCGGGATCATTTTCATATCGCCATCGACGATGAGTTCAAGGATTTCGACCTGGTCGTCGAGCTGACTGCCGACGGCGTCGTCACCCGGTGCAACTGTCGCGCCGCCGAGGCCGAGTGTCATCACACCGTGGCCGGGCTCTTGGAACTCACCGATTTTCTGGCGCGGGAGGAGCTACCCGAAGCGGGTTCGGGTCAGACCTATACCCGCGAAGGGATGATCAAACGGGTGCTCGACGAACGGCGGGAGAAGGCGGAGCAGGCCGAATACCGCATCGACTTCGCCGACAACCCCTACGGCGAGCACGAACTGCTCACCGAGAAAGCGCGTCTCTATAAACTGACCTTTCGCGACATCGAGTCGGAGCAGGGATACTGCTCCTGTCCCGACTACCGCACCAACAAGCTGGGTACCTGCAAGCATCTGATGCATGCTTTCGACCGCTTCAAGAAGGGCGGTGGACCGCCGGTCGCCGGGCAGGAATATCCCTTTGTCGAAATCTTTCTCGATCCCCACCGGGAGAATCGGATCGCCTGGTTTTATCCCCATGAACTGCCCGCCGCCGCGGCGCCGCTGATCGCTGAGTTTTTTGCCGCCGACCGGACTCTTGCCGGCGACAAAACGCCGGATTTTCTCGCTTTTATCGAAGCTGCCCGGGAACTGAAGGAGATCCTCATCCGGCCCGAGGTGTTAGAGGCGATGGAGGAGTTTTTCGAGGCACGCCTGCTGGCGGAGATCCGGGAAAAACACCGGCCCGATTATGCCCTAGTCAGGGCCGATCTCTTCCCCTACCAGAAGGAGGGAATCGAGTTCGCTCTCTATCGCAAGGGGGCGATCATTGCCGATGAGATGGGCCTGGGCAAAACCCTGCAGGCCATTGCCACGGCGGTGCTGAAAAAGGATCTGTTCGGGTTCGCGCGCACCTTGATCGTCTGCCCCGCCTCGCTCAAGGATCAGTGGCAAAAGGAAATCGAGCGGTTCTGCGGAGAGAAGGCGGTAGTGGTGCAGGGCGCGCCGGAGGAGCGGGCCGCGCTCTACCGGGAGTCCGACGCCTATTTCCTGATCTGCAACTACGAGGCGACGTTGCGCGATCTGCCGCTGCTGCAGAAATACGCTCCCGATTTCATCATTCTCGACGAGGCCCAGCGGATCAAGAATTACGAAACCCAGACCGCCGGCGTGGTCAAGCAGATCCCCAGAAAACATGCTCTGGTCATCACCGGTACACCGATCGAGAACCGCTTGGTCGATCTCTACTCCATCGTCGATTTTCTCGACCCGAAGCTGCTCTCTCCGCTCTGGGAATTTTCCTATCAGCACTGCTGCTTCGACCCCCGGCAGAAGAACAAGATAACCGGTTATTACAACCTGCAAAGCCTGAAGGAGCGTCTGCAGCCGATTCTGATCCGCCGGGAGAAGAAGGATGTTATCCGCCAGCTTCCCCATATCATCCACCACGATGTCCCGGTGGCGCTGCATCCGCGCCAGATCGACCATCATGCGAGTTATGCCAACGGCGTGGCTCAGATCCTGCGCAAGAAGTTCATGACTCCCTTCGACCTGCAGAAGTTGCAGCTGCTGCTGGCGAAGATGCGCATGGTTTGCGATTCGACCTTTCTGGTCGAGCCGGAGGAGGAAATCCATTATTCCCCCAAGCTCGACCAGTTGCGCCACATCCTTCTCGATCAACTCGACCTGAGGCGCTCGCCGCGCAAGATCGTGATCTTTTCCGAGTGGGTGCGGATGAACCAGCTCATCGGCCGCATGCTGCGTGAGAACAATCTTGGCTATGTGGAGCTCTCCGGCAAGGTACCGGTGCCCAAACGGGCGGCGTTGATCCGCGAGTTCGAGGAGAATCCGAAATGTCGGGTCTTCCTTTCCACCGAAGCCGGCGGTGCCGGTCTCAACCTGCAGGTCGCCGATACGGTGATCAACTTCGAGCTTCCCTGGAACCCGGCCAAGAAGAATCAGCGCATCGGTCGCATCGACCGTCTCGGTCAGCGGAGCGACCAGTTGACGGTCATCAACCTGATCGCCCGTGACTCCATCGAAAGCCGCATTGCCGAGGGGTTGCTGCTCAAGCAGGATCTTTTCGAGGGGGTGCTGAGCCCCGGGAGTACTCTCGACAACGTCGATTTCGCCGACCGGGGGCGTCCCCAGTTTCTGGAACAACTGGAAGCGGCCGTGGATCAGTTCGTTCACCCCCTTCCAACAGACGTCGAGGAAGAAACCGTGGCGGAATTAGCCGCCGCTTCTGGCGATCCCTGCGCGGAACCGGTCGAAACGGAAAGGCCGGTGATCCAACCGGCCGCCGCGACTGTGGCCGCCGAACCGAGAACGATTGCCGGGCAAAGCTCTCGTGGCGCTTCGCCGGAGCAGTTGGCCCAGGTCATGAATCAGGGGATGACGTTTCTCTCCAGCCTAATGCAGATGGCGACGGGGCAGGCCCTGCAGGCCGAAGCGGGGGCGATTTCGGTCGATCCCGCAACCGGGGAGGTGACGATGAAGTTCAGGTTGCCGGGGGTCGGCGGATGATGTTTTTCCCTTTGCTCATCTGCCCTCGGGAAGGATGGGAATGTTAGGGCGAATCCGGAAATTCTTTCTGCTCGCCGCTCCGGGATCAATTTCTTAAAAGGGGCGAAATCGAACCGCTCCGGCGGCTCAAAAGCGCCCAGCGCCGGGGACCGACCGTCCTTCATTGCGCTTGCAATCGCCGTGAAAATACGCTAGTTTTCACCCTCTCTCGGCGTTCCCGCCAGTTTTTTTCGTGCTGTTTAAGCTTCCGTTGACCGGATCGAGGTGCCGTCCATGCGCTATTCCCAATATCTCCTCAATACCCTGAAAGAGACCCCGGCCGATGCCGAGGTGGTCAGCCATCAGCTGATGATGCGGGCGGGCATGATCCGCAAACTTGCCGCCGGTATCTACAACTATCTGCCCCTAGGCTTGCGCTCGATCCGCAAGGTTGAGCAGATCGTCCGCGAGGAAATGAACCGGGCCGGGGCGATCGAGCTGCTGATGCCGATGGTGGTTCCCGCCGAGCTCTGGCAGGAATCGACCCGCTGGGAGCAGTACGGCAAGGAGCTTTTGCGCCTCAAGGATCGCAAGGACGCCGATTTCTGCCTCGGACCGACGCACGAGGAGGTCGTCACCGACATCGTTCGTCGCGAGGTTCGCTCCTACCGGCAACTGCCGCTCAATCTCTATCAGATCCAGTCCAAGTTCCGCGACGAGATCCGTCCCCGTTTCGGTCTCATGCGCGGCCGTGAGTTCATCATGAAGGATGCTTACTCCTTCGACGTGGACGAGGCCGGGGCCGACGTCGCCTACGACAAGATGTATCAGGCCTACCGGCGCATCTTCGAGCGTTGCGGTTTGCGTTTCCGTGCTGTCGAGGCCGACACCGGCAACATCGGCGGTAGTTCCTCCCACGAATTCATGGTGCTGGCCGATTCCGGGGAGGACGCTATCGTCTCTTGCGACAGCTGCGAATATGCCGCCAACGTCGAGAAGGCGGAACTGCGTGATGCCGGTGTCGTGGCGCTGGCGCCGACCGAGGCGTTGACCAAAGTGGCGACGCCGGGACAGCGAACGATCGAGGAAGTTGCCGCGTTTCTCAAGGTGGAGCCGGTGCGGCTGATCAAGACCCTGATCCTGCGTACCGACGGCGGTGAGACGGTGACGGTGCTGCTGCGCGGCGACCGCGAGCTGAACGACATCAAGCTCTGCCGCCTGCTCGGCTGCAACGAGGTGGAACTGGCCGATGAGGAAACGGTGCGCCGCGTGACCGGGGCGCCGAGCGGTTTCGCCGGGCCGATGGGGCTTAAAGGGCGGATTCTCGCCGACTTCGAGGTGCGTGCTATGACCGATGCCGTGACAGGGGCCAATGAGGTCGATGCCCATTACACCGGTGTTGCCTGGGGCCGGGATTTTACCGTCGAAGCCTTTGCCGATCTGCGTGAGGCGGTGGCCGGCGATCTCTGCCCGCGCTGCGCCGGAAAACTCGAAGTCTGGCGGGGGATTGAAGTCGGCCACGTTTTCAAGCTCGGCACCAAATATTCGCAGGCGCTCGGCGCCACCTTTCTCGATGCCCAGGGGCAGGAACAGGTGACCTTCATGGGCTGCTACGGCATTGGCGTGGGGCGCACGGTGGCGGCAGCCATCGAGCAGAACAACGATGAAAACGGCATCATCTTCCCGATGCCTATCGCCCCCTTCCAAGTTATCGTCACCATGGTCAATCCCAATGATGCCGAGGTCAGCGCGGCCGCCGAAAAGCTCTATGCCGATCTGCTGGGGTTGGGGATCGAGGTTTTGCTCGACGATCGCGACGAGCGCCCCGGCAGCAAATTCAAGGATGCCGACCTGCTCGGCATTCCGCTACGGGTGACGGTTGGCGCCCGGGGGCTCAAGGACGGGGCGCTCGAAGTTCAGGAGCGGCGGAGCGGCGCCCGGGAGATGATTCCCTTGGTAAAGGTCGCCGAGGCGGTGGCGAAACGGGTGCGCGACGCCCTGGCGGGCTGAAGCGGATACGCGAGGCTTCATGGCGAAGATGATCATCGACAGCGGCGGCCGCTTGAGTCTGCCCCATCCCGTGGTCAGAGAATTGGGGCAGCGGACCCTGGAGCTTTCCTCGTTTTCCCCCCGGCATCTCTTTTTGACCAGCCGCCGCGAGGGAGAGTCCCTGGTTCTGGCCGGCGAACTGGGGGATCTCTCCATCGCCGATCTGCTCTCCTTCTTCAACATGTTCCGCAAGACCGGGGTGCTGACTTTCTATTCCCCCGCCGGGGTTAAGGAGCTCTCTTTTCTGCAGGGGGAGATCGTCGCCGCTTCCAGTTCCCTGCCCGAGGAACAGCTGGAGGAGCTGCTTTGCGCTCTCGGCAAGCTCGACCGTTCCGCTCTGCATCGGGCGCGGGTCCTGGCGGGGGATGCGCCGCCGACGGGGCAGTTGCTCGTCGATAAGGGGCTGGTGGCGGCCAAGGATCTCTGGCAGGCGGTTCGCTACCGGGCCGAATCCATCGTCTACAGTCTCTTCTCCCTGCATCGGGGGAGTTTTTTTTTCGTCGCTCGCCCTCCCGAGTTCGATGAGCGGGTGCGCCTTTCCATGAGCACCCAGAATCTGATCATGGAAGGGCTGCGGCGTTTTGACGAGCGGGCACTCTTCATACGCCGCATCGGCTCCGACCGGAACCTGCCGGTCAGAACCGGCAAGACCCTGGCCGGTCTGCCGCCGGCTGCCGAACGGATGCTGGAATTGATCGCCCAGGGGCGTTATCCGGTGCGGGAACTGCTGCGCAAGGCCGGCGGCGGAGAGTTCGAGGGTCTGCGTTTGCTTTATCAACTCATCGAAAAGGGCCTGATCGTCATGGAGGAACCCCCGGCCCTCCCTCTGGACGGGGATCTCGGCGATTTGCTGAGTATCTTCAACGGCGCCCTGACCGCCATCAGTCGTCGGGTTCTGACCAGGTATCCCGCTTTTCTCGGCGAAGTTCGCGCCTTTATGGGCGATTTGCCGCAGCCCTTTTCCTTCGTCTTCCGGGATGTCTCATTGTGTGACGATGGCGCCGTCGACGGCGGACGCATTCTCGCCAATCTTGCCGGTCTTGAAGAAGGGGATAAGCAGCGGTTGCTGGCCGAGGCCCTGAGCGAACTGATCTATATGGCCTGCGGCGTTGCGCGGCGGGAACTGCCGGAAGCCGAGTCGGGAGAATTGATCCAACGGGTGCGCGAGGTCACGCAACGGGTCAAATCATTTATCGGGAGGAAAGAATGAGGAGTGAGGCAAAAAAGCGGCTGATTTTCGCCCTCGACGTGGATTGTTTCGAGGAGGCGGAAAAATGGGTCAAGCTGCTTCATGACAAGGTTGGGGTTTTCAAGGTCGGCAAGCAGCTCTTCACCCGCTGTGGGCCGGATGTCGTGCGCATGATCCGCGGGGAGGGGGGCGAGGTCTTCCTCGACCTCAAATATCACGATATTTCCAATACCGCGGCCATGGCCGGGGTCGAGGCCTGCCGCCTCGGAGTGCGGATGTTCAATGTCCACGCCCTGGGCGGGCCGGAGATGATGCGCGAAACGGTAGCCAAGGCCGATGCCTTCTGCCCCCGGGGGGAGGCCGAACGTCCGCTGCTGCTGGCGGTGACGATCCTTACCTCCTCCACTGAAGAAACCCTGCGGGCGGTGGGGATTGACCGGCCGGTGCGTGAGATGGTGCCGCGCTTGGCGCATCTGGCGAAGGCGGCGGGGATGGACGGGGTGGTCGCCTCCCCCCAGGAGGTCGGCTTGATCCGCGCGGCTTGCGGACCGGAGTTCGTCATCGTCACTCCTGGGGTCCGTCCGGCATTCGCCTCGCTGGACGATCAGAAGCGGGTGACCACGCCCGGTGACGCGATCACCGCCGGCGCCGACTATCTGGTGATCGGCCGGCCGATCTCGGCAGCCGCCGATCCGGTGGAGGCCGCTGAACTCATTCTCGCCGAGATCGAAGAGGCGTTGCGCGGCCGTTCATGAACGACGTTGTCTATGGGGTGAATCCGGTACGTGAAGCTCTGGCCGGGGAGCGGCGCAAGCCCTTGGAGCTTTTTGTCGCCCGCGATGCCCGTTCCCCTCGGATCGATGAGGTGCTGGCCGAGGCCGGGCGCCGCCAAGTGCCGGTGCGGCGCCGAGAGCGCAAGGATCTCGATCGGATGGCCGGACACGGCCATCACCAGGGTCTGGTGCTGAGCATCGAACCCTTCGCCTACGTCGAACTGGAAGATCTTCTCAACCGCTGGCGGGATTCTGGGGAAAAGGCCTTTTTCCTTGTCCTCGATGGGCTGACCGACCCCCACAACTTCGGTGCCGTGTTGCGCAGCGCCGAGGCTGCCGGTTGCCATGGGGTCATCACCGCCAGGGACCGGGCCTGCTCCATCACACCGGTGGTCGACCGGGCGGCGGCCGGAGCCCTGGCTCATTTGCCTCTCTGCCAGGTCACTAATATCGCTCGTACCCTCGAAGAGCTGAAAGCGTCGGGATGCTGGGTATTCGGGCTGGCCGGCGAAGAGGGTGCCCAGCCGCTGTTCAGCGCCGAACTGGCCGGTGACTTGGCGCTGGTGCTGGGGGGGGAGGGGAGCGGCCTGCGCCCCAATGTGCGCCGCCATTGCGACGGTCTGCTGAGTATCCCCATGCGCGGCGCTCTTTCCTCCCTGAATGCCTCGGTGGCGGCGGGGGTCGCTCTTTTTGAGGTGGTCCGCCGTCGCTTGACGGCCCTGTAGGGTTTGGTTTGCATTTAGCGGTTGACAAATCCGATCGGATCAACTATAAATCCGGCTTCGTCAGCCGCTGAAAAAAGATAAAAAAGGGCTTGCATTTTGTTTTTCGCTGTTGTAAAAATGCGCCCCTGTGCTGGCGTAGCTCAATAGGTAGAGCAGCTGACTTGTAATCAGCAGGTTGCGGGTTCAATTCCTGTCGCCAGCTCCATTGAGCAAGAGGGGCTTTGCCCCGGACAATTCAGAAGTGTTCCCCTGGAGGGGTTCCCGAGCGGCCAAAGGGAGCAGACTGTAAATCTGCCGTCGACGACTTCGGAGGTTCGAATCCTCCCCCCTCCACCATTTATTTACTTGCCGGGACATCCCCCGGAGTCGCGGTACCCAGGAGGCTTGGCCGATTGAACTGGGACCGGCGCCGGTGGTGAGCCCACAGAGCTGTACATAGGCAGTCAGGTTTTGGGCGGGAGTAGCTCAGTTGGCTAGAGCATCAGCCTTCCAAGCTGAGGGTCGCGGGTTCGAGTCCCGTTTCCCGCTCCATTTAAGCCTGTCTCTCCATGGACGGCGGCGGTTGGTTCAGGCCCACATAGCTCAGAGGTAGAGCACTCCCTTGGTAAGGGAGAGGTCATCGGTTCAAATCCGATTGTGGGCTCCATCTGCTCCGTTGTGGAGTTTTTCTGTTTGTATCCAGACAACTAGGCCCCGGTAAAGATCTGTTTCTGGCGGCCGCGCCTCAAGCGCTAGGAATTCACAAAAAGGGAGGTTGATGTAATGTCCAAAGCCAAATTTGAAAGAACCAAGCCCCATGTCAACATCGGGACCATCGGTCACGTCGACCATGGCAAGACCACTCTGACCGCCGCCATCACCAAGGTTCTGGCCGAGCAGGGCGGCGCCGAGTTCAAGGGCTTCGACCAGATCGACAACGCTCCCGAGGAGCGCGAGCGCGGCATCACCATCGCCACCTCCCACGTCGAATACGAGACCGCCAAGCGTCACTATGCCCATGTTGACTGCCCGGGCCACGCCGACTACGTCAAGAACATGATCACCGGTGCGGCGCAGATGGACGGCGCGATCCTGGTCTGTTCGGCCGCCGACGGCCCCATGCCGCAGACCCGTGAGCACATCCTGCTTGCCCGTCAGGTCGGGGTGCCCGCCATGGTCGTTTTCCTCAACAAGGCCGACATGGTCGACGACGCCGAGCTGATGGAACTGGTCGAGCTGGAGCTGCGCGAGCTGCTCTCCTCCTACGACTTCCCCGGCGACGACATCCCGATCATTGCCGGCAGCGCCTTGGCCGCCCTCGAAGGGCGTGACGACGAAATCGGCAAGAACAAGGTTCTCGAGCTGATGGCCGCCGTCGACAGCTACATCCCCGAGCCCGAGCGTGCCATTGACAAACCCTTCCTGATGCCGGTCGAAGACGTCTTCTCCATCTCCGGACGCGGCACCGTCGCCACTGGCCGGGTCGAGCGGGGCGTGATCAAGGTCCAGGAAGAGGTCGAGATCGTCGGGATGAAGGCGACCCAGAAAAGCGTCGTCACCGGCGTCGAGATGTTCCGCAAGCTGCTCGATCAGGGTCAGGCCGGCGACAACGTCGGGATCCTGTTGCGCGGGATCAAGCGCGAAGATATCGAGCGCGGCCAGGTTTTGGCCAAGCCCGGAAGCATCACCCCGCACACCAAGTTCAAGGCCGAAGCCTACATCCTGACCAAGGAAGAAGGCGGGCGTCACACCCCGTTTTTCAAAGGCTACCGTCCCCAGTTCTATTTCCGGACGACGGACGTGACCGGGATCGTGGAGTTGCCCGAGGGCGTAGAAATGGTCATGCCTGGCGACAACATCGCCATGACCGTCGAGCTAATCACTCCGATTGCCATGGACAAGGAACTCCGTTTCGCCATTCGCGAAGGCGGCCGTACCGTCGGCGCCGGTGTTGTCAGCGAGATCATCGCTTAATTTCCAACTTAGATACTTCCCCCTCCCCGCGGGGAGGGGGAATGAGGAATTGACATGCGGGATATCGTTACCCTGGCTTGCACCGAGTGCAAGCAACGTAATTACACTACGACCAAGAACAAGAAAAACACTCCCGATAAGCTGGAGTTCAGTAAGTACTGCCGGTTTTGCAGGAAGCACACGCCGCACCGGGAAACCAAGTAGGCTGGCGCGACGCGCCGGCGTTAAGGATTTTCGCATGCAGGCCAGTAGCTCTAATGGCTAGAGCACCGGTCTCCAAAACCGGGTGTTGGGGGTTCGAGTCCCTCCTGGCCTGCCATTTAAAATCTGAGAATAATCCTCCCAAAGGGGTTTAGATAGTGATCGGGAAAACGACGGAGTTTCTCGCCAATGTCAAGGGCGAGCTGGCAAAGGTAACCTGGCCGACCAGGAAGGATACCTATGCATCAACCCTGGTCGTCATTGTTCTCGTAATGGTTGTAGCGGTCTTCCTGTGGCTGGTGGACACCGCCTTGTCGGCGTCGATCCGCACTCTGCTGGGCTGAGGGGAGGCTAGGTAGTCACTATGGCAATGCGCTGGTATGGAGTCCATACCTATTCAGGTTTTGAAAACAAGGTAAAGCTCAATCTCGAAGAGCGGGTGCGGTTGTACGGTGTCGAAGAGAAGTTCGGCGAAATCCTGATTCCCTCCGAGACCGTTGTTGAACTCAAGAACGGTGAGCGGCGGACATCGTCCCGCAAGTTTTTCCCAGGTTATATTCTGGTTCGGATGGAGTTGGACAACGAAACCTGGCATGTGGTTAAGGACACTCCCAAGGTGACCGGTTTTGTTGGTGGCGGAACGGCACCGCCTGCGATTCCCGATGAGGAAGTGGCTAAAATCACGACTCGTATGGAAGAGGGGGCCGAACGACCCAAACCTAAAGTGGAGTTTGAGGTCGGCGAAACGGTTCGGGTGGTCGATGGTCCGTTCCTGAATTTCACTGGAGTGGTGGAAGACGTTAAGCCGGACAAGGCCAAGCTCAAGGTCATGGTCAGTATCTTTGGCCGGGTGACTCCTGTGGAGCTTGAATTTATCCAGGTTGAGAAGACCAGTTAAATCTGGTCTTGGACATAAAATTTAAGGAGTAGCTCATGGCCAAGAAGGTTATTGGACAAATAAAGCTGCAGATTCCCGCCGGCAAGGCCAATCCTTCGCCGCCGGTTGGTCCCGCGCTCGGTCAGCACGGGGTCAATATCATGGAATTCTGCAAGGCTTTCAATGCGCGGACCCAAAGTGAAGAAGGAATGATCATTCCCGTGGTCATCACGGTTTATGCCGATCGTTCCTTCACCTTCATCACCAAGACTCCGCCGGCGGCCGTCCTCTTGATGAAGGCCGCCAAGATTCCCAAAGGTTCCGGCGTGCCCAACAAGAACAAGGTGGGCAAGGTGACTAGGGATCAGGTTCTGGAGATCGCCAAGCTCAAGATGCCCGACCTGAATGCTTTCGATGTGGAGGCTGCGGTCAAGACCATCGAGGGCACCGCGCGCAGCATGGGTTTGGAAATCGTCTAATCACGGCAGAGTCTGGAGTATACAAAGATGCAAACAGGGAAACAGCACAAAGCAGCCAAGGCGAAAATCGATCGGCGCACGGCTTATCCTATCGACGAGGCGATCGCGCTGGTCAAGGATTCTGCCTATGCCAAGTTCGACGAGACGGTCGACGTCTCCGTGCGTCTTGGCGTTGATCCCCGCAAGGCGGACCAGATGGTGCGGGGCGCCGTGGTCCTCCCCAATGGGCTGGGAAAAACCGTTCGTGTTCTGGTGTTCGCCAAGGGCGAGAAGGCTCAGGAAGCCAGCGCTGCCGGGGCTGATCATGTCGGTGCCGATGACCTGGTCGCCAAGATCCAGGGCGGCTGGTTTGAATTCGATACCGCCATCGCCACTCCCGATATGATGGGCACCGTCGGTAAGATCGGCCGTCTTCTCGGACCCCGCGGGCTGATGCCCAACCCCAAGGTCGGTACCGTTACTTTCGATATCGGTCGCGCCGTCAACGAGGCAAAGTCGGGCAAGATTGAATACCGGGTGGAAAAGGCCGGTATTGTTCACGCTCCGGTGGGCAAGGTCTCCTTTGATCCGCAGAAACTTCAGGAGAATATTCTTTCTCTGGTGGATGCTCTGGTTAAAGCCAAGCCTTCGACCGCGAAGGGTTCCTACCTCAAGAAGGTGTGTATTTCCAGCACCATGGGTCCGGGTGTCATTATCGACGTTCCGGCTCTGCAGGCGCTGATCAAATAAAGGTTGGCCGTTCGGCCGCCCGGTAAGCGGCTCGCGTTATCGCGGGCCGTTGTACTTCGTATCAAGTACCGCTCCTAGTCAAAGACAGCAGGCATCCTCGCCGAGGATTTAATGGAATTTTCCGCCTGCCGAGGCTGTTCGTAGGGGGCGACGGTAGTTTCCGTCTCTTCATTACACCTCTGACAGGGGCTCGGGATGACCGCATCCCCAGATCAAACAGAAAGGAGGAGAGACGTTGAACAAGTCAGGTAAAGAACAGGTTGTCGCCGAATTGGCGCAAAAGCTGGCTTCCGCCAAGGCCTCGTTCCTCGCGGATTATCGCGGATTGAACGTGGAGCAGGTCAATAAGCTGCGGGGTGAACTGCGCGGCGCCGGTGTCGACTACCAGGTTGCCAAGAATACCCTGCTCAAGCTCGCTGCCAAGGGAACCGGCGCGGAATGCTTGAACGACCATCTGGCAGGCCCCACCGCGATTGCCATTGCCGTAGGCGACCCGGTTGCCCCGGCTAAGGTACTCACCGAATTCGCTAAAGCCAATCCCAAGTTCGAACTGAAAGCTGGCGCTCTTGACGGTAAGCTTCTGAGCGTTGATGAGATCAAGGCTCTGGCCGAACTGCCGAGTCGTGAAGTGTTGCTGGCGAAAATGCTGGGTTCGCTCAATGCTCCGGCGAGCAATTTTGTCGGTGTGCTGGCCGCGATTCCCCGCTCCCTGGTCCAGGTTCTGGCCGCGATCCAGGACAAAAAAGCTGCTTAAACCAAGTTTTTTCTATCTATACCGTATGAAGGAGACCGTCCATGGCTGATATCACCAAAGAGCAAGTTATTGAGTTTATCGAAAAAATGACCGTTCTGGAACTGGCCGAACTGGTCAAGGAACTGGAAGAAAAATTCGGCGTCTCCGCCGCCGCTCCCGTTGCCGTTGCCGCGGCTCCCGCTGGCGGTGCGGCTGCTCCCGCCGTCGAGGAAAAGGACGAGTTTGACGTAGTGCTCACCAGCGCCGGCGACAAGAAGATCAACGTCATCAAGGTCGTTCGCGCTGCTACCGGCCTGGGCCTCAAGGAAGCCAAGGACCTCGTCGACGGTGCTCCGAAGACCGTCAAGGAAGGCGTTTCCAAGGCTGAAGCCGAGGAACTCAAGAAGCAGCTTGAAGAATCCGGCGCCACTGTGGAGCTCAAGTAAGCGACGGCACGATAGTTTCACCCTTAGCCAAGGTCGCCCCGCGCGGCCTTGGCTATTCTACTTTCGTTACCTAAAGGAGATTCCATGGCTTATTCGATCGCGAATAACCAGCTTCTGAGGAAACATTTCGCTGAAGTTCAGCGGATTATCGATATTCCCAACCTGATCGATATCCAGAAAAATTCCTATAAGCGTTTTCTTCAGGCGGAGTTGCCTCCTTCGGCGCGGCAGAACATCGGCCTTGAGGCCGTGTTCCGCTCGGTTTTCCCCATTCGTGATTTCAGCGAGACCTGTTCCCTCGAGTATGTCTCCTACGCGTTGGGTGTTCCCAAGTATGATGTCGACGAGTGTCATCAGCGCGGCATGACCTTCGCTTCACCGGTCAAGGTCCGGGTTCGCCTGGTTTCTTGGGACGTGGACAAGGATTCCGGGGTCCAGTCGATCCGCGACATCAAGGAGCAGGAAGTCTATTTCGGCGAAATCCCGCTCATGACGGAAAACGGCACTTTCATTATCAACGGGACGGAACGGGTCATCGTCAGCCAGTTGCACCGTTCGCCGGGCGTTTTTTTCGACCATGACAAAGGAAAGACGCATTCGAGCGGCAAGATCCTCTACAGCGCGCGGGTCATTCCCTACCGAGGATCCTGGCTCGACTTCGACTTTGATCATAAAGATATCCTCTACGTGCGCATCGATCGGCGACGCAAATTGCCGGCCACGGTGCTCCTCAAGGCCCTTGGTTACAGCGCCGAGGAACTGCTCAACTACTTCTACGATGTCGAGGAGATCATCCTTGACGGCGAAAATTTCAAGAAGCGCGCCAACCCGGCCCTGCTCCTCGGCCAGCGGGCGCCTTTCGATGTGGTTGCTCCCGACGGCGAAGTGCTTGTCAAGGCCAACCGCAAATTCACCAAGGCGGCGGTCAGGAAGATTACCGAAAAGCAGATCGAGTTCATTCAGGTCACTCAGGAAGATGTCGTCGGCAAGATCACCTCGACCGATATCGTCGACATCAATACCGGCGAAGTGGTCATTGAATGCAACGAGGAAATCACCGTCGAGCGTCTGGAGAAGCTCCGCGAACTCGGCATCGGCGAATTCAAGGTCCTCTTCATCGATAACCTTTATGTCGGTCCCTATCTGCGCGAGACCTTGCTCCAGGACAAGATCGCTACCGCCGAAGAGGCGATGATCGAGATCTACCGGCGGTTGCGCCCCGGCGATCCGCCGACGGTGCGCAGTGCCAAGGCGCTCTTTGAAAGCCTCTTTTTTAATGCCGAGCGTTACGATCTCTCCGCCGTTGGCCGCCTCAAACTCAACTACAAACTGGGTCTTGAAACGCCCTTGGAGCACACCACGCTGACCAACGAGGACATCCTCGAAGTGGTGCGTTACCTTATTGACCTGCGCAACGGCAAGGGCGCCATCGACGATATCGACCACCTTGGTAACCGCCGGGTGCGAGCGGTCGGCGAACTGTTGGAGAATCAGTACCGGGTCGGCCTGGTTCGCATGGAACGGGCGATCAAGGAACGCATGAGCCTGCAGGAAGTGGACAGCCTGATGCCCCACGACCTGATCAACTCCAAGCCGGTTTCCGCCGTGGTCAAGGAGTTCTTCGGATCGAGCCAGCTCTCCCAGTTCATGGATCAGACCAATCCCCTGTCGGAGATTACCCACAAGCGTCGTCTTTCCGCTCTGGGCCCCGGTGGTTTGACCCGGGAGCGGGCCGGTTTCGAGGTCCGCGATGTGCATCCCACCCACTATGGCCGGGTCTGCCCGATCGAGACGCCGGAGGGCCCGAACATCGGTCTGATCGCATCGCTGTCGACCTATGCGCGGATCAACGAGCACGGTTTTGTGGAAACGCCCTATCGTCTCGTCAAGGATGGAGTGGTGACCAAGGAGATCAAATATTTCTCCGCACTCGAAGAGGAAGGTCACGCCATTGCCCAGGCCAACGCGCCGCTCAACGAGGACGGCACCTTCGTCAACGAGATGGTCAACGCCCGCAAGAACGGCGAGTTCATGCTCATGATCCGAGAAGATATTGAGCTGATGGACGTCTCGCCCAAGCAGCTGGTCTCGGTCGCGGCAGCGCTCATTCCCTTCCTCGAAAATGACGACGCCAACCGGGCGCTGATGGGTTCGAACATGCAGCGCCAGGCCGTGCCTCTGCTTCGCGCCGATGCCCCTCTGGTCGGTACCGGCATGGAACGCATCGTCGCTCACGACTCGGGCGCGGCGGTCGTCGCCCGCCACAACGGCGTGGTGGAAAGTGTTGACGCCGCCCGCATCGTCGTCAAGATCGACGAGGATGAGGTGGACGAGTCCGGCACCGGCGTGGATATCTACACCTTGATCAAGTTTGCCCGTTCCAACCAGAATACGTGTCTCAACCAGAAGCCGATCGTCAAGATCGGGGACAAGGTCAAGCGCGGTGAAATGATCGCCGACGGCCCTTCCACCCAGTGGGGCGAACTGGCCCTCGGCCAGAACGTGCTGGTCGCCTTCATGCCCTGGGAAGGCTACAACTTCGAGGACTCGATTCTGATTTCCGAGAAGCTGGTCAAGGAAGACCGCTACACCTCGATCCATATCGAGGAGTTCGAGTGCGTCGCCCGGGACACCAAGCTTGGCAAGGAAGAGATCACCGACGATATTCCCAACCTCGGCGAGGACGCCCTGGCCGATCTTGACGAAAGCGGCATTATCCGCATCGGCGCTGAAGTCAAGCCCGGAGATATCCTGGTTGGCAAGATCACCCCGAAAGGGGAAACCCAGCTTTCCCCCGAGGAAAAGCTGTTGCGCGCCATCTTCGGCGAGAAGGCCGGTGATGTTCGTGACACCTCGTTGCGGGTTCCCCCGGGAGTTGAGGGTGTGGTTATCGGCGCCCGGGTCTTTTCCCGCAAGGGGGCGGACAAGGACAGCCGCACCGAGTTCATTGAAAAGACCGAGATCGACAAACTGCTCAAAGACCAGAATGACGAGATCGCCATCATTCGCGATTCCGCCAGGGGTAAGCTGAAGAATCTGCTGGTCGGTCAGACCTCGGCGGTGGAGATCAGCGACGATGCCGGTCAGGTTCTGCTCGCCAAGGGCAAGAAGATTACCGCCGAACTCCTCGCCAAGGTTCCCTTCCGCCAGTGGCGGGAGATCTCCCTGGCCGGGGAAGGCGACGCCGAGGAGAAGGTCGCCAATCTCTTCGTCCGCCTGGCCGATCGCGAGGAGCTGATCAAGGGAGTTTTCTCCGACAAGATTGAAAAGCTTAAGCGCGGCGACGACCTGCCCCCGGGGGTGATCAAGATGGTTAAGGTCTACGTCGCCATCAAGCGCAAGCTTCAGGTCGGGGACAAGATGGCTGGCCGCCACGGTAACAAAGGTGTCCTTTCCCGTATCCTGCCGGTGGAGGACATGCCCTACATGGCTGATGGTACGCCGGTGGAAATTGTGCTCAATCCCCTGGGCGTTCCCTCCCGTATGAACGTCGGTCAGATTCTTGAAACCCACCTCGGCCTGGCGGCCCGTGGTCTCGGCTTGCAGATCCAGGAGATTCTGGACAAGCAGTTTAATCCCGCCGCGATTAAGGCCAAGGTCAAGGACATCTACGGCGATCCCGAGTTGGACGGCTTCATCGATGGCCTCTGTGATGAGGACACTCTGGCCTTAGCCAAGCGCCTTTCCCATGGGGTGCCCATGGCTTCTCCGGTTTTCGAAGGGGTACCGGAGGAGAAGATGACGAACGAGATGGCCCGCGCCGGGTTCCCCACCAGCGGCCAGATGACCCTTTATAGCGGCAAGACCGGCGTGCCCTTCAAGGAGAAGGTCACCGTCGGCATCATGTATATGCTCAAACTGCATCACCTGGTCGACGACAAGATTCATGCCCGCAGCATCGGCCCCTACAGCCTGGTCACCCAGCAACCGCTGGGGGGCAAGGCCCAGTTCGGCGGTCAGCGTCTCGGCGAGATGGAGGTCTGGGCTCTGGAAGCCTACGGCGCGGCTCACGCCCTCCAGGAATTCCTTACCGTCAAGTCGGACGACGTTGCCGGTCGCACGCGTATGTACGAGGCGATCGTCAAGGGCAAACACACCTTGGAAGCCGGCCTGCCCGAGTCCTTCAACGTGCTGGTCAAGGAACTCCAGTCGCTCTGTCTGGACGTGGAGCTTCTGGAAGAAGAGGATTAACCCCGGTATTTTCCGGTCCCCGGCCGCGTGGTGCGGGGACCGGTGATTGTGTCGGGTGCAGTTCAGCTTAAACCAACCACCATCCCACAAGGAGGATGCGTTTTGGAAGATATCTTCAGTCTATTCGAGCGGCCGAAGGATCCCCTCAACTTCAACGCGATCCGGCTCTCCCTGGCGTCGCCGGAGAAGATCCGCGAACGCTCCTTTGGCGAAGTCAAGAAGCCGGAGACGATCAACTATCGGACGTTCAAGCCAGAACGGGACGGCCTGTTCTGCGCCAAGATTTTCGGGCCGACCAAGGACTACGAGTGTAACTGCGGCAAATACAAGCGCATGAAGCATCGCGGCATCGTCTGCGAGAAGTGCGGGGTCGAGGTCATTCCGAGCAAGGTGCGACGCGAGCGTCTCGGTCACATTGACTTGGCCTGCCCGGTGGCGCATATCTGGTTTCTCAAATCCCTCCCCTCGCGGATTTCGACCCTGCTCGACCTGACCTTGAAAGAGGTCGAGCGCATCCTCTATTTCGAGGCTTACATCGTCCTCGACAAGGGGGATTCCCCGTTGGAGAACGGACAGATTCTCAGCGAGGAGAAGTATCGCGAAGCCATGGACGGGTTTGCCGGCCAGTTCACCGCCGGCATGGGCGCCGAGGCGATCCGCGATCTGCTCGAAGCCATCAACCTCGACGAGCTTTCCGAGCAGTTGCGCAACGAAATGCGAGACGCCACCAGCGAGGCCAAGCGCAAGAAGGTCTCCAAGCGGCTCAAGGTCGTCGAGGCCTTCAAACAGAGTGGTAACCGTCCCGAGTGGATGATCCTCGAAACCATCCCGGTGCTTCCTCCCGAGCTGCGCCCGCTGGTGCCCTTGGATGGCGGTCGTTTCGCCACCTCGGATCTGAATGATCTCTATCGCCGGGTCATCAACCGCAACAATCGACTCAAGCGGCTGATGGAACTGCGCGCACCGGAAGTCATCATTCGCAATGAAAAGCGCATGCTGCAGGAGTCGGTGGACGCCCTCTTCGACAACGGTCGTCGCGGACGGGCCATCACCGGCCCCAACAAACGCCCCCTGAAGTCCCTTTCCGACATGCTCAAGGGCAAGGGTGGCCGCTTCCGGCAGAACCTGCTCGGTAAGCGTGTCGATTACTCGGGGCGTTCAGTCATTGTCGTTGGTCCCGAGCTTAAGCTGCATCAGTGCGGCCTACCGAAGAAAATGGCTCTCGAACTCTTCAAACCCTTTATCTACAACAAGCTGGAGGAGCGGGGCTACTGCACTACCATCAAGAGCGCCAAGAAGATGGTGGAGAAGGAGAAGCCCGAGGTCTGGGACGTGCTCGAGGAAGTTATCAAGGAGCATCCGGTGATGCTCAACCGTGCGCCGACCTTGCATCGCCTCGGCATCCAGGCCTTTGAACCGGTGCTTATCGAGGGCAAGGCGATTCAGCTCCACCCCTTGGTCTGTACCGCCTTCAACGCCGACTTCGACGGCGACCAGATGGCGGTGCATCTGCCCCTCTCCATCGAAAGCCAGATCGAGGCGCGGGTGTTGATGATGTCGACCAACAACATCCTCTCCCCAGCCAACGGCAAGCCGATCATCGTTCCCTCCCAGGACATGGTCCTAGGGCTTTACTACATGACCCGCGATCGCGCTTTCGTCAAGGGGGAGAACAAGATCTTCGCCTCTCCGGAAGAGGTGCGCATCGCCTATGATGCCGGAGAAGCTGACCTCCAGGCCAAGATCAAGGCACGCATGACGGTCGAGCGGGGAGGGGCTCCGACGCTGGTTGAAACCACGGTCGGTCGGGTGTTGCTGAGGGAGATCGTCCCCGACGTCATCCCCTTCTCCTCCATCAACCGGGTCATGGGTAAAAAACAGGTTGCCGAGTTGATCGACGTCGCTTTCCGCCTTGCCGGCAACAAGGAGACGGTCATCCTCGCTGATCGCCTGAAGGAGACCGGCTACCGTTTCTCGACCCTCGCCGGGGTCTCCATCTGCCTCGACGACATGGTCATTCCGACCACCAAGCAGAAGTACATCGATGCTGCCGTCGATGAGGTACGGGAGATCCAGCAGCAATATACGGAAGGTCTGATCACGGACGGCGAGCGTTACAATAAGGTCATCGATATTTGGGCAAAGTGTACCGAGGATATCGCTCAGACCATGCTTGGCAACCTCTCCGTCGACCTGCTCACCAATGAAGAAACCGGAGAGCAGGTCAAGGTTCCCTCCTTCAACGCCATCCACATGATGGCCGATTCGGGGGCCCGCGGCAGTGCCCAGCAGATCCGCCAGTTGGCCGGGATGCGCGGTCTGATGGCCAAGCCTTCCGGCGAAATTATCGAGACGCCGATTACCGCCAACTTCCGCGAGGGGTTGACGGTGCTCCAGTACTTCATTTCGACCCACGGCGCCCGCAAAGGTCTGGCCGACACCGCTCTGAAGACCGCCAACTCCGGTTATCTCACCCGGCGCCTGGTCGACGTGGCTCAGGATGCCATCATCACCGAGCAGGATTGCGGCACCTTTGACGGCATTCTCGTCTCCTCCCTCACTGAGGGAGGGGAGGTCATCGAGCATCTTGGCGACCGGATTCTCGGGCGTACCGCGCTGGAGGACGTTCTCGATCCGGTGACCTCCGAAGTCCTAGTCGAAGCCAACCAAGAGATCGACGAGACCTTGGTGGAAAAAATTGAGAATGCCGGGATTGAAAAACTGCGCATCCGCTCGGTTCTCACCTGTCAGAGCCGACGGGGGATCTGCGCCGCCTGCTACGGTCGCGACCTGGCTCGAGGGCACATGGTCAACCTCGGCGAGGCGGTCGGTGTCATTGCCGCCCAGTCCATCGGAGAGCCGGGCACCCAGCTGACCATGCGTACCTTCCACATCGGCGGTACCGCTTCCCGGCGCGCCGAGCAGACCTCCCTTGAAGCCCGCTTCGATGGTCTGTTGCGCTACATCAACTTGAACACCGTCGTCGATAAATCCGGGTATCACGTCGTCATGAATCGGAACGGCGAGATTGCCGTGGTCGATGAGACCGGCCGTGAACGCGAACGTTACGGTGTGGTCTATGGCGCCCGCTTGCGCGTTGCTCCCGAAGGGGAAGTCAAGGCGGGATCGCTGCTTGCCGAGTGGGATCCCTACACCATGCCGATTCTCACCGAAATCGGCGGCCGGGTCCGGTTCGGTGATATCCTCGAAAACGTCACCATGGAGGAACAGCTCGACGACGTTACCGGTCTGACTCGGAAGGTCATCATCGAGACCAAGGGGGCGGATAAGCGGCCGCGCATCACCCTGAAGGATGAGGAAGGCAAAACCGCCAAACTGCCCAACGGCGCCGCCGCCCGCTATATGCTGCCGGTCGGGGCGAACATCGTGGTCGCCGAGGATGATATCGTCACCGCCGGTGACATTATTGCCAAGATTCCCCGGGAAACGACCAAAACCAAGGACATTACCGGTGGTCTGCCGCGTGTCGCCGAACTCTTTGAAGCCCGTAAACCGAAGGAGTTTGCCGTTATTTCTGAGATCGACGGGGAGGTTTCTTTCGGCAAGGACTCCAAGGGCAAGCGTAAGGTTGTCGTCACCCCGGAGGTCGGCGAGCCGAAGGAATACCTCATCGCCAAGGGCAAGCATATCAGCGTCCACGAAGGGGATCACGTGCGTGCCGGTGAGGCACTCATGGACGGCTCCAGTAACCCCCACGACATCCTTCGGGTTCTTGGGGAGAAGGAACTGTCCAAATATCTGGTTGATGAAGTCCAGGAGGTTTACCGCCTGCAGGGCGTCAAGATCAACGACAAGCACATCGAGACCATTGTTCGCCAGATGTTGCGCCGCGTGCGTATCAAGGAGGTCGGGGATACCCGTTTCCTGCTCGACGATCAGGTGGAGCGCTGGGAGTTCGAGGAAGAAAACCAACGGGTGCTGGCCGAGGGTAAAAATCCCGCCATCGGCGAACCGCTGATGCTTGGTATCACCAAAGCCTCCCTCTCCACCGAGTCCTTCATCTCGGCGGCTTCTTTCCAGGAAACCACCAAGGTTTTGACCCAGGCGGCTATCGAAGGGAAGATCGACTTCCTGCGCGGGCTCAAGGAGAACGTCATTATGGGCCGTCTGATTCCGGCGGGAACCGGTGTTTCCAAATACCGCAGCGCCAAGCTCTTCATTGAGGAACCGGTCGAGGTGGTGGAAACCTACCAGGAAGAAGTCATTGACGATGACGAAGAGTTGGTGGAAGAACCGGCAAAATCCGAAAAATAACCGCACACAAATACCGCCCGGCCGGAAAGGCTGAAAAAAAAATAAAAAGCCTTGACATCGGCCGGGCGGATTGATAAGGTCTGCGGGTTTTTCCCCTCATGGGAAAATCCGCTGTAAACGCTCTTTTAACGACAGAATATGCGATTTCGGGAGTAAGTAGATGCCGACTATCAATCAGTTGATCCGCAAGGGACGTGAAAAAAAGGAAAGAAAGTCCGCGTCGCCGGCGCTGAAGGGGAACCCTCAGAAGCGTGGCGTGTGTACGCGTGTCTATACGACGACCCCCAAAAAGCCTAACTCGGCGTTGCGTAAGGTTGCCCGTGTGCGCCTGACCAATGGAATCGTCGTGACTTCCTATATCCCCGGCGTCGGACACAACCTCCAAGAGCACTCCGTGGTGCTGATCCGCGGCGGCCGTGTCAAGGACTTGCCGGGTGTGCGTTATCATATCGTTCGCGGCACGCTCGATCTGGCCGGGGTCAAGGGACGGATGCAGAGTCGTTCCAAGTATGGGGCCAAGCGGCCTAAATAAAGCAAAGCACTGAGAGGACGTTATGCCGAGAAGAAGAGAAGTTGCCAAGCGGGTCATCCTTCCCGATCCCAAATATCACGACCGGCTGGTTGCCAAGTTCATGAACTGCATCATGCAGGATGGCAAGAAAAGCACGGCGGAGCGGATCGTTTATGGGGCTTTTGATATCGTTGCCAGTCGGTCCGGGGAAGATCCTCTGGAGGTGTTCAAGAAGGCGATCGACAATGTTCGTCCGGTGCTGGAAGTGAAGTCCCGTCGGGTGGGCGGCTCGACCTATCAGGTTCCGGTCGAAGTTCGTGCCGATCGTCGCAATGCCTTGGCGATTCGCTGGATCTCCGGCTATGCCGGCGCTCGTGGCGAGAAAACTATGCAGGAGCGTCTGGCCGGCGAGTTTCTCGACGCGGCTAACAATCGCGGCGCTTCGGTGAAGAAGAAGGAAGATACCCATCGGATGGCCGAAGCCAACAAGGCTTTCGCTCACTACCGCTGGTAAACATAAAGAGTCCCCTGTGGAGGCAAGATAGTTGTGGCACGTTTAGTACCCCTTTCCAAAACCCGTAATATCGGCATCATGGCCCATATCGATGCCGGTAAGACGACGACGACCGAACGCATTCTGTTTTACACCGGAATTTCTCACAAGCTCGGTGAGGTTCATGACGGCGCAGCCACCATGGACTGGATGGCCCAAGAGCAAGAGCGTGGAATTACAATTACTTCCGCGGCGACTACCTGTTTTTGGAAAGATCACCGAGTCAATATCATCGATACCCCGGGGCACGTCGACTTCACTATCGAGGTGGAGCGTTCTTTGCGTGTTCTTGACGGCGCGGTGGCGGTGTTCTGTTCGGTCGGGGGTGTTGAGCCCCAGTCCGAGACGGTATGGCGCCAGGCCGACAAGTATGGGGTTCCCCGTATTGCCTTCATCAATAAAATGGACCGCATCGGCGCCGACTTCGGTCGGGGTGTGCAGATGATGCGGGACCGCCTTGGCGCCAACCCGGTGCCGCTTCAGCTTCCCATTGGTAAAGAAGATTATTTCAAGGGGCTCGTTGACCTGGTCGAGATGCGTGCTCTGGTCTGGCGTGACGAGACTCAGGGGCAGAGCTTCGAAGAAATCGAGATCCCTGCCGAAATGGTCGACGATGTCGCCGCCGCTCGCGAGGCCATGCTGGAGGAGGTCTGCTCCCACGATGATGCCTTGATGGAGAAATATCTGGGCGGCGAGGAATTGACTGTTGCCGAGATCAAGGCCGGCATTCGCCGTGCGACCATGCAGTTGCATATCAATCCCGTTCTTTGTGGCAGCGCTTTCAAGAACAAGGGGGTGCAGAATCTGCTGGACGCGGTGGTCGATTATATGCCCGCTCCTACCGACGTTCCTCCGATCAAGGGACTAGATCCCTCCAGTCAGGAAGAAATTACCCGTCCGGCCGACGATAATGGTCCTTTCTCCGCCTTGGCGTTCAAGATCATGACCGACCCCTTTGTCGGCCAGCTGACTTTTTTTCGGGTCTATTCCGGGGTAGCCGAGTCGGGTGCTTCGGTGGTGAACGCCACCAAGGGGAAGAAGGAACGTTTCGGTCGTCTTCTCAAGATGCACGCGAACAAGCGCGAGGAGATCAAGGAGGTCTACTCCGGTGATATTGCTGCCGCCGTTGGTCTGAAATATACCACTACCGGCGATACTCTCTGTGATGAGAAGTCGGTATGTCTGCTTGAGTCCATGGAGTTTCCCGAGCCGGTTATCCATATCGCCGTTGAGCCCAAGACTAAGGGTGACCAGGAGAAGATGGGCGTGGCGCTTGGCAAGCTGCTGCAGGAAGACCCTTCCTTGCGTTGCCGTACCGATGAAGAAACGGGTCAGACCATCCTTTCGGGGATGGGCGAGTTGCATCTCGAGATCATCATTGATCGCATGAAGCGGGAATTCAAGGTTGAGTGCAACGTCGGCGCTCCTCAGGTCGCCTATCGAGAAACCATCACCAAGAAGGTCGAAGTTCAAGGCAAGTTCGTTCGTCAGTCTGGTGGTCGTGGTCAGTACGGCGACTGCTGGCTGCGCATCGAGCCGCAGGAGCCCGGTGCCGGTTTCACCTTCGTCGACGAGATCAAGGGTGGCGTTATTCCCAAGGAATACATTCCCGCTGTCGGCAAGGGGGCCGAAGAAGCCTCGGAATTGGGTGTGCTCGCCGGCTTCCCCATCGTCGACGTCAAGGTGTCCTGTTTCGACGGTTCCTATCATGATGTCGACTCCTCAGAGATGGCGTTCAAGATTGCCGGCTCCATGGGTTTCAAGGAGGGTGCCGCCAAGGCTGGTCCGGTCCTGCTTGAGCCGATCATGAAGGTCGAAGTCGTCGTTCCCGAGGATTATATGGGGGATGTTATGGGCGACCTGAACAGCCGTCGTGGCCGGATCATGGGGATGGAATCCCGGGGCGGGGCCCAGGTTATCAATTCTCATGTTCCTCTGGCCAATATGTTCGGTTATGCAACGGATTTGCGTAGCGCCACCCAGGGCCGCGCTACATATACCATGGTCTTTGATCATTACGAGCAGGTGCCGAAAGCGATCTCCGAGGAAATTGTCGCCAAGGCCAAGGGGTAAAGGAGAGACATCATGTCCAAAGCCAAATTTGAAAGAACCAAGCCCCATGTCAACATCGGGACCATCGGTCACGTCGACCATGGCAAGACCACTCTGACCGCCGCCATCACCAAGGTTCTGGCCGAGCAGGGCGGCGCCGAGTTCAAGGGCTTCGACCAGATCGACAACGCTCCCGAGGAGCGCGAGCGCGGCATCACCATCGCCACCTCCCACGTCGAATACGAGACCGCCAAGCGTCACTATGCCCATGTTGACTGCCCGGGCCACGCCGACTACGTCAAGAACATGATCACCGGTGCGGCGCAGATGGACGGCGCGATCCTGGTCTGTTCGGCCGCCGACGGCCCCATGCCGCAGACCCGTGAGCACATCCTGCTTGCCCGTCAGGTCGGGGTGCCCGCCATGGTCGTTTTCCTCAACAAGGCCGACATGGTCGACGACGCCGAGCTGATGGAACTGGTCGAGCTGGAGCTGCGCGAGCTGCTCTCCTCCTACGACTTCCCCGGCGACGACATCCCGATCATTGCCGGCAGCGCCTTGGCCGCCCTCGAAGGGCGTGACGACGAAATCGGCAAGAACAAGGTTCTCGAGCTGATGGCCGCCGTCGACAGCTACATCCCCGAGCCCGAGCGTGCCATTGACAAACCCTTCCTGATGCCGGTCGAAGACGTCTTCTCCATCTCCGGACGCGGCACCGTCGCCACTGGCCGGGTCGAGCGGGGCGTGATCAAGGTCCAGGAAGAGGTCGAGATCGTCGGGATGAAGGCGACCCAGAAAAGCGTCGTCACCGGCGTCGAGATGTTCCGCAAGCTGCTCGATCAGGGTCAGGCCGGCGACAACGTCGGGATCCTGTTGCGCGGGATCAAGCGCGAAGATATCGAGCGCGGCCAGGTTTTGGCCAAGCCCGGAAGCATCACCCCGCACACCAAGTTCAAGGCCGAAGCCTACATCCTGACCAAGGAAGAAGGCGGGCGTCACACCCCGTTTTTCAAAGGCTACCGTCCCCAGTTCTATTTCCGGACGACGGACGTGACCGGGATCGTGGAGTTGCCCGAGGGCGTAGAAATGGTCATGCCTGGCGACAACATCGCCATGACCGTCGAGCTGATCACTCCGATTGCCATGGACAAGGAACTCCGTTTCGCCATTCGCGAAGGCGGCCGTACCGTCGGCGCCGGTGTTGTCAGCGAGATTATAGCTTAAGAGGATAAAACACATGCCGAGCCAAAAGATCAGAATCCGTTTGAAGGCTTATGACCATAAGCTGCTCGATCTTTCCGTAAATGAGATCGTCGATACCGCTAAGCGCACGGGCGCCCGGGTCGCCGGACCGGTGCCGTTGCCGACCATTATCAACAAATACTGCGTGCTGCGTGGCCCCCATGTCGACAAGAAGAGCCGCGAGCAGTTCGAAATGCGTACGCACAAGCGCCTTCTCGATATTCTCGAGCCGACACAGCAGACCGTGGATGCCCTGATGAAGCTTGACTTGTCCGCCGGCGTCGACGTGGAAATCAAGCTCTAGGCAACTTATTAAAGGTAAGGGTACATGCAATGATACAGGGAATCTTGGGTAAGAAGCTGGGGATGTCCCAGATTTTCGCCATCGATGGTCGGCGCGTCCCGGTGACGGTCGTCGAGGCTGGCCCCTGCGTGGTCGTGCAGAAGAAAACCATGGCCAGCGATGGTTACAATGCTCTTCAGGTGGGTTTTGCCCCCCGCGCGGCGCACCGTGTCAATCGTCCTGCCATGGGCCATTTCAAAAAGGCCGGCAAGGGCGCCTTCGCTTATCTGCGCGAGTTTCGGGTTGAGAATGTGGACGATTTCAACGTTGGTGACGAGATCAATTGTGAGGTTTTCGCTGCCGGGGATATCGTCGACGTGACCGGAACGAGCAAAGGCAAGGGCTTTCAGGGCGTAATCAAGCGCTGGAATTTCGCCGGCGGACGCTCCAGTCATGGCTCGAAGTTTCATCGTGCCCCTGGCTCGATCGGTTGCAGCGCCTGGCCTTCCCGGGTTTTCAAGGGGAAAAAGATGGCCGGTCAGATGGGCAACGTCCGGGTTACGACGCAAAATCTCGAGATCGTCGATGTTCGTCCTGAGAAGAATCTGATCCTCGTGAAAGGGGCCATCCCCGGCGCCAAGAACAGCCTGGTCATGATTCGCAAAGGGATTAAAGCCAAAAAATAGCCTCATGTAAGTGAGGGTGTGGGAGACAGACCATGGCAAGCGTTATTGTCTACGATATTCATAAAAATCAGGTGTCTCAGCGGGAACTGTCCGACGTGGTCTTCAACGACGTTGTGCGCGGCTACCTGATTCACGATATGGTTCGCTATCAACTGGCGGCTCGTCGTCAAGGAACAGCCGATACCAAGACCCGCAGTGAGGTTTCCGGCGGCGGTAAAAAACCGTATAAGCAGAAGGGTACCGGCAATGCCCGCCAGGGCTGTATCCGCGCCCCTCACTATGTGGGTGGCGGTGCGGCCTTTGGGCCCACTCCCCGGGATTACACCTTCAAACTCAACCGCAAGGTCAAGAAGGCGGCGTTGCGCAGTGCGCTTTCTGCCCGCTTTCAGGCAGAGAAACTGACGGTGCTCAATACCATCGAACTGGAAAAGATCAGCACGAAAAGTTTTGCCGAGGTTCTCAAGCGTTTCGAACTCGACAAGGCTCTTGTTGTTGTTTCCGGCGATAATAAAAATCTCGAACTTTCCGCCCGGAACCTCCCGAACGTCAAAGTGCTTCGGGCCGAAGGGGTGAATGTCTACGATGTAATGAAGTACCCCCATCTGATCGTCACCGAAGGGGCCGTTTCTCAGCTGGAAGGAGCGCTTGCGTCATGAAACCGCTGCATCAGATTATCAGGAAGCCGTTGATTACTGAGAAAACCAGCCTGCAGAAGGAAGTAGGACAGGTCGTTGCTTTCGAAGTTTCTCTTGGCGCCAACAAGATCGAGATCAAGCAGGCCGTTGAGAAAGCGTTCGATGTGAAGGTGAAGAACGTCAATACTTCACTGGTGGCTGGCAAGGTCAAGCGCGTTGGCCGGCAGTTTGGCAAGCGGTCGAACTGGAAAAAGGCGTACGTGACCCTGGAAGAGGGAAGCAGTATCGACTTCTTCGGTGTCTAAGGTTTGTTATCAAGCGATACGGAGTAACTATAATGGCGATCAAAAAGTTTAAACCGACCTCGCCGGGTCGTCGTAACATGACCTCTTCCTCTTTTGAGGAGATCACGACTTCTACGCCCGAGAAGTCCCTTGTTGCGCCCCTGAAACGTTCCGGTGGCCGCAACAATTATGGTCGAATCACCAAGCGGCACACGGGGGGCGGTCATAAGCGCAAGTACAGAATTATCGACTTCAAGCGGGACAAGAAGAACATACCGGCCAAGGTCGTTTCTATCGAATACGATCCGAATCGTTCCTCCCGTATCGCCCTGTTGAGCTATGCCGACGGCGAGAAACGTTATATCATCGCACCTCTCGGGATTTCTGTTGGGGATACCTTGGTTGCGAGTGAGCAGGCGGATATCAAGCCCGGTAATGCCCTCACCATTCGTTCCATTCCCCTGGGTACCTGGGTTCACAATGTTGAATTGCGTGTCGGCAAGGGTGGCCAACTCGCTCGCAGCGCCGGAACCTACGCAATGATCGCTGCCAAGGAAGGAAAATACGCGCAGCTGCGTCTGCCTTCCGGTGAAGTTCGTCTGGTGCTGCAGGATTGCTGCGCGACGGTTGGTCAGGTTGGTAACCTCGAACATGAGAATATTCAGATCGGCAAGGCTGGTCGCAACCGCTGGCTGGGCAAGAGACCGCAAAGCCGCGGCGTCGCCATGAACCCTGTCGATCATCCCCATGGTGGCGGCGAAGGCAAGAGCTCGGGTGGCCGTCATCCGGTGACCCCCTGGGGTATTCCGACCAAGGGTTATAAGACCCGGACCAACAAGCGTACCGACAAGTTCATCATTCGCCGGCGCAAGAAATAACGTTTCTTAGGGATAGAGGAGAAGGCAGTGGCTAGATCAATCAAGAAGGGGCCGTACGTCGAGGAAAGCCTTTTGCGTAAAATTGAAGCTGAAGGTGGCGCCAGCAATAAAAAGGTCATCAAGACCTGGTCGCGGCGCTCCACAATCGTCCCTGAATTTGTTGGCCTGACCTTCGCCGTGAATAACGGCAAGAAGTTCATCCCGGTTTTCGTGACCGAAAACATGGTTGGCCACAAACTCGGCGAGTTCGCCCCGACCCGGACTTACTTCGGCCATGGCGCGGACAAGAAAAGCAAGAAAAGATAAGATCCTGCATAGGAGTTTCATTCATGGAAGCCAGAGCTAAACTGAGTTACGCGCATCTTTCTCCTCAGAAAACCCGCTTGGTGGTTGATATGGTGCGCGGCAAAGGTGTTCAGGATGCCCTGAATATCCTCAAGTTTTCTCCGCAAAAGGCCGCGGCCATCGTCAGCAAACTGGTCAGTTCGGCTGTAGCTAATGCCGAACAGAAGGGTGTTTCCGATGTCGACCGTCTGATGATCAAGCATATCAGCGTCGATCAAGGTCCGGTTCTCAAGCGTTTCATGCCCCGGGCACAGGGGCGTGCCACTAAGATCCGCAAGCCGACGAGCCACATTACTGTAATTCTCGACGAAAAGTAGACTGTAAGGAGGTGATAGTTTGGGCCAGAAAGTACATCCTGTAGGATTTCGGTTGGGAGTGATCAAAACCTGGGAATCCAGGTGGTATGCGGAGGCGGATTACGCCGCGCTGCTTCACGAAGACGTCAAGCTTCGGAATTACCTTAAGAAGCGGCTCTACCATGCCGGTATTTCCAAGATCGAACTGGAGCGCGCCGCGAACAAGGTGAAGATCAATATCTACGCCGCTCGCCCCGGTATCATCATCGGCAAAAAAGGTTCCGAGGTTGAGGCGCTCAAAAAAGAGCTGGCCAAACTCACCGACAAGGAAGTTTTCATCAATATTCAGGAAGTTCGCAAACCTGAAATCGATGCCCAGCTGGTGGCGGAGAACGTGGCGTTGCAACTTGAGCGCCGGGTCGCTTTTCGTCGCGCGATGAAAAAAAGCGTCAGCATGGCGTTGAAGTTCGGCGGGCAGGGGATCAAGATCACCTGTAGCGGACGACTGGGGGGCGCTGAGATGAGCCGTACCGAGTGGTACCGCGAGGGGCGTGTTCCCCTGCATACTCTTCGCGCCGATATCGATTATGGATTCGCCGAAGCGAAGACCACTTATGGCATCATCGGTGTCAAGGTGCTTATCTTCAAGGGCGAGGTTCTCGCGCGGGAACAGCAATAAGATCGCAATAGGAGTAAGCAAGCCATGTTAATGCCCAAGAAGGTTAAACATAGAAAAACATTCAAGGGGCGCATGAAAGGCGCCGCCAAGGGTGGTACCGAATTGAATTTCGGTGACTTTGGTCTGCAGGCCATTGAGTGCGGTTGGTTGTCGTCTCGCCAGATTGAAGCTGCCCGTCGGGCTATGACCCGTTATATCAAGCGTGGCGGAAAGATCTGGATCCGTGTCTTTCCGGATAAGCCGTTGACCCGCAAGCCTGCCGAAACCCGTATGGGTAAAGGTAAGGGCTCCCCGGACAGCTGGGTGGCCGTGGTTAAGCCCGGAGTGATGCTTTATGAGATGCAGGGGGTTGCCGAGGATGTGGCCCGTGAAGCTTTCCGCCTTTCCGCCAATAAGCTCCCGATGAAGACCAAGTTCGTGATGAGGGAGGACATTGTCAATGAAGGCTAGTGAAATGGTGGCCCTCAGCCTTGAGGAACTGCGTAAGAAATCGGAAGAACTCAACCAGGAGCTGTTCAATCTGCGGTTCCAGTTGCATACCGGACACCTGGAAAATACCGCGCGGATTCCTCAGATCAAGAAGGATATTGCCCGGGTTAACACCGTGCTGCGGCAGAAACAGGGATAATGGGGAGTACGAGGACGGATATGACGACTGAACGTGGAAACAGAAAGACCCGGGTTGGGGTTGTTGTCAGCGACAAGATGGACAAGACCGTCGTGGTCAAGGTCGATCAGCTGGTAAAACATCCTATTTACAAGAAATACATCAAGCGCAAGGTTACCTGCAAAGCACACGACGAGCGTAACGACTGTGCCGTCGGCGACAAGGTGCTTATCGTGGAGACCAGGCCGCTGTCCCGCGACAAGCGGTGGAGAGTCCGCGAAATCCTCGAAAAACATGTAACCGTTTAGGAGATACAAGCCATGATCCAGATGCAGACCATGCTTGATGTCGCGGACAATTCCGGCGCCCGGAAGCTCTGCTGCATCAAGGTGCTCGGCGGCTCCAAACGCAAATA